>LLEP01000004.1_pt1 | contig 229355 bp, 279 predicted proteins | sample 595871 | NCBI WGS metagenome assembly LLEP01 (sample SAMN02919316, study PRJNA255460) | bioreactor metagenome | biome: chemostat; feature: culture 2012_25.2; material: sediment; isolation source: day64 25degC chemostat 2012 inoculated with Wadden Sea sediment taken from... | place: Germany... | reverse complement strand
TGACGGCAGTAAACTCACACAAGAGAGCTTGGTTACCGAACCGGATACCAACGAAGTGCGCACTATTTTCGATCTGGATTTGCAAAGCGAAGTGTTTTGCCGCTTGGCCGAAGATGTACGCATTGCGGAACCTGTCCGTTTTCTTCTCGACGACGAGATCTATGTGCACCAATCCCGGCTCAACTATAAACCGGGCCTTGTTGGCAAAGAATTTTTCTGGCACTCAGATTTTGAAACATGGCACGCCGAAGATGGCATGCCGCGTATGCGGGCCATTTCAGCATCTATTTTGCTGACCGACAATGATGCGTTGAACGGCCCACTAATGTTGATGCCAGGCTCACAAAACACATATGTTGCTTGCGCGGGTGAAACCCCCGAGAACAATCACAAAAGCTCGCTTAAACAGCAAAAAGTGGGCACGCCTTCAGCCGAAACATTGGCTGATATGTCGCAAAAACACGGCATTGAATATGCCGCGGGCAAAAAAGGCACCGTGATCCTGTTTGATAGCAACACCATGCACGGCTCAAACGGCAACATAACCCCCTTCCCACGCTCAAACGCTTTTTTTGTTTACAATGCGTGGTCGAACCAGCTTCAAGCGCCTTTTGGGGCAGGCAAGCCGAGACCAAACTTCTTGGCACGCCGCAACCCGGAAGAACCGCTTACCCTGCGTGAAGGGCACATTGAAACGGTGGAATAACCACCAACTGTGCGCCGCAAAAAAAACGGCGTACAACGAAAGCGTCCAACTAAGGAGTAACCATGCCGAACCACACAGTTGAGAAAATCGGCGGGACATCTATGTCGCGTACCCACGAGCTTTTAAAAAAATGTTCTGGTTGGGGACCGCAAAGGTGACGCACTTTACAATCGCATCTTTGTTGTGTCTGCCTATGGCGGCATCACCAATGATTTGCTTGAACATAAGAAATCCGGTGCCCCCGGCGTATACGCGCTGTTCTCAAGCGCCGAAAGCGATTGGGCATGGGGCGATGCTTTGGACAAATTGTCCAAGCGCATGCAAGAAATCAATGCTGAAATCTTTGACGACCAGCAAGCACTGGGAGCGTCAAACGCGTTCGTGCGCGAACGGGTTGAAGGCGTAAGGTCATGCCTGATCGATTTACATCGCTTGTGTTCATATGGCCATTTCCGTCTGGACAATCACTTGCTAACAGTGCGCGAAATGCTTTCAGCACTGGGTGAGGTCCATTCCGCATACAACACAGCGCTGTTGTTGCAACAAAACGGCGTCAATGCACGGATGGTCGACCTTTCAGGCTGGCGGAACGAAGAGCAATATACGCTGGACGAAAACATCAAACATGCCTTCAAGGACATTGACGTGAGCAAAGAATTGCCGATCGTCACCGGCTATGCACAGTCCAAAGAAGCCCTGATGAAAACTTTTGATCGTGGATACAGCGAAGTGACTTTGTCGCGCATTGCGGTGATCACCGAAGCGAAAGAAGCGATCATCCATAAAGAGTTCCACTTGTCATCTGCCGATCCTAAAGTTGTGGGCGAAGATGCAGTACAGGTGATTGGCGACACGAACTATGACGTGGCCGACCAGCTCTCAAATATGGGTATGGAGCAATTCACCCTTCCGCCGCTAAAGGCTTGCGCCAGGCGAACATTCCCTTGCGCATTAAAAACTCATTTGAGCCTGAGCATCCTGGCACAACGATAAATGCCACTGATCAGGGCAAAAAGGCTGGCGTCGAAATCATCACCGGTCTGGACAATGTTATCGCGTTCGAATTCTTCGAACAGGATATGGTGGGCGTAAAAGGATATGACACTCGCATTTTGGATGCTTTGACCCGTCACAAGGTGCAGATCATTTCCAAAACGTCGAATGCCAATACAATCACGCACTTCTTGAAGGGATCTTTGAAAAACATCAAGCGCGTAGAAGCGGATCTGTCTAAAGAGTTCCCAGCGGCTGAAATCAGCTCGCGCAAAGTTGCTTTCATTTCTGCTATCGGTCGCAATCTCAAAGGCTGTGATGTGGCCGCTCGCGCGATTTTAGCACTCGCGAAAGAGGGTATCACCCCGCTCAGCATGCAAGATTTGTTGCGCAATGTAGACGTGCAAATCATTGTCGATCGGTCAGATTATGAAGCTTCAATCAAAGTCTTGCATGAAGCTTTGGTCGAGAAGACCGAAACCTTGGGCAAAAAACTAGCCGCCTGAAACTAGAGACCCAAAATGTAAACGTAAAAAGGTCGCCATCACGGCGGCCTTTTTTTTATGGCAATTCTGCTTTTTAAAAAAATATTAACCCACCAAGGAACCAAACAGGCGGCCAGGCGTTGTTAAGGCAGCACGAAAGGAGCGGCACAATGTCAGATCATTCAGATAAAGAAACTGTAGTCGTTTCTAATTCCTCCAATCCGCTGGGATGGGTTTTCGCGATCATCCTAGCAGCTGCTTTATTCTTCGTAGGCTATCTCGTCTACACAGGATATTTCAGCAATGACGACAGCGTATCGATTGAACTCAACGTTCCAGAACAGCTGACGCCTAGCGAATAAAAAGAACGACCTCCAAGATTTGGACCAATTGCGAAGCACCCCTCCCCCCAACCAGCCCCAGCTTCACAATTGGTCCTTTTTTTTGCCCAAATAAAATCACAATATTTTCTGGAACCAAAAGCACCCCTCATCGTTCTCCTCAAAGATCAACTGTATTGATAAAACAACCAATGAGGAAACCATGGGATTTACAACTCTAATACTCGTACTTCTCATCATATCAGTTGTTGGCGCCGCGCCTGCCTGGCCCTATTCACGCACCTGGGGTTACAGACCACTTGGCGTGGTTGGTATAATTTTCATCGCCTTCTTGCTGATATGGATGCTCGGTTATGTATAAAAACAAAAAAAATAATTGGAACCATATTCGATATGAATCATTTATACTTATATAGATAAAATTTCTATAAGTATAAATATCAATTGGATGGGAAAACTAAAATGTTAGACAAAAATAATTAGCATAATTCAACAGCCTGACAAGTATTATATTATGACAGGCTCAGTAGCTCGAGAACAGGTAGCGCTATTGCTTCTATCTCGGAACCGCATCGCAAGATCTGTTTAATCAAGCGAAAACACAAACAAATCTGAACTTTAGGCGTGGCCCGACAGCGACGCCAAGGCAGCGTATTGACCAAATTTTTCGGACAAAAGCTGCCCCAACCTAAAACGACAAAGGAGTTACATCATGAACAAGATGACCAAGAACTTACTTGCAACCACCGCAATTTTCGCGCTGATGGCCCCTGCAGGCTTTGCTGACAATCACACGCTTTCAACTGACACCAACGCAAATATCGAAGTTGAGGCCAGCACTAAAGACGGGGTAAAAGTTGGCGGTGAAGTCAAAAATGAAACTCAAGTGAACAGCAGCACCAATAAGGCAGACGGCGAAGCGAACCCAGGCGCACAGATGAGCGCAAATGCGCTACTCGCCACAAATTTCCTAAACAAACAAGTGTTTGTGGAATCTGAAGGCGAGTTCGAGGTTGCCGGTGATGTTAACGACGTCGTGATGGACAAAGACGGCAACGCCGAGTGGATTATCGTTGGTGTTGGTGGCTTCCTTGGCATTGGGGAGAAAGAAGTAGCCCTCTCAGCAACGGATATTCACTGGGAGGAACGTGATGGTGAACGCATTATTGTGACCCATATGGCAACAGCCGACTTGGAAGCTTCACCGACCTTTAATCGCGCTCAACTCGAAGCCGACGCTGAGTACTCACCGGACCGACTTTCATGGACCGAGGAAGGTCGAAAGTGGATCGAAGAGGCCCAGAAAAACGCACAAGCCACGTTCGACGAGATGACATCCGAAGGTGAAGCCAAAATGGAAGATGGTCAGGACATGGCAGTTGAAGGTCAAGATATGGGAGCTGAAGGTGAACTTAACGCCGACGGCACCGCCCAGATGAATACCGATGCCGACTGGAATTGGGAAGCAGATGACATGGAAATCGTCGCCAATGCTGAACTGAGCAGCGAACAGTTGATCGGCACCCGCGTATATGGTCCAGGTTTGGAAGATGTAGGTGAAATCTCTGACGTATTGTTGACGCAGGATGGCCAAGTTACCGCCTATATCGTCGACGTCGGTGGCTTTTTGGGACTTGGTGAGAAGCCGGTAGCCTGAGTGCAAATGAGTTAAAAATCTACACTCACGCCGACGGTGATTTCCGTGCCCGCTCTGAGTTCTCAAAAGAAGCTCTAGAGGCAGGCCCAACATACACTGAAGAAGCTTATAGCAAAGATCCCGATGGCATCATCATCAAATAAGTAAAGTGTAATATTCATCGAAAAGAGGCGCCAATATCTGCGCCTCTTTTCTAGGGAACCAATTCAATCCGCATCGTTGAATACTTGAAACACGAAAAAGGAGAATATCATGGCAACGAAAGGGACGACCGCAAAAACCAACCCAAACGATCAATCTGAACTCGTCAATACTCTTGAGGCCCAAATTGAAGGGTTGCAGAGTGACGTACACGCCTTGATGAAGGCAGTCTCTGACCGCGGCGAAAAGCGTCTTGATAAAGCAGCGGACGCAGTTTCTGAAACGTCACATAAAACGGCTGAATTGGCGCAAGAAGAATTGGACCAAATTCGCGACTATATTAAAAAGCAGCCCATCAAATCTGTTGGCCTTGCATTAGGTGCTGGCGTTGCACTCGCACTGCTTTCGCGCGGGTAGAATCATGAACGAGAACAAGGGCTCAAATTTCTTAGCGACACGCTTGGCCGACATTTTAATGGACCGGGTGCAAACCAACACGGTTTTACTTCTGGTTTGTTTATTCACTGGCACAATTGCCTATTTGGCCTTTGTCGCCGCTGCGTGGTTTGCGCTAGAACAAGCGATGAACGCAATTTACGCCTCCTTGATCGTGGCAGGATTGATGATGGTGCTCACACTGATCATTTGGATCATCAAGCGCTTCCGCGACAAAAGACAGCGCGCGCAGCAAACGCTGACACAACAACAACTCCTTACAACGCTCACACATTCAACCGTTGATCGTGCGTTGGAGAAGAATAAATTTATGGCACCAGCCATCGCGTTAATTGGCTGGTCTTTACTGTCCAAACAACAAGACAAAACTAAACTAAAACAGATTTCACGATAGCGCGGCCACCGCGCTATCGTCTGGCTACGCCGAAAAATCAATTGAGAGTCAAACCAAAAATTTAGCGAAAAATTTCAATCCCAAGGGTGAGTATTGTCATGTCACAGCGCTTCGATCGACTGCAGGTCGCGCCATGGTTCATCAGCTTGCTGCAAGTCGGCGCGCTGAGCCTTGTCATTATAATGGCTTCCTCTGCAATCCTGATATGGGGACAAGTTATTCTGGCACCTCTGGTATCCTCAATTGTTATCGGTTTGATGTTCGGCCCTCTAGCGGATCGCATCGAGCGCTTCGGCGTGCCATCATTTATATCAGGCGCCGCTGTTGTGATGACGTTTTTTTATGATCATTATGACTATGCTAACCGCCTTTATCCTGCCCCTCTCCACTTGGATTTCAAGGCTGCCCGAATTGTGGGTGAAGCTACAAAACATACTTGCTGATTGGCAGGGCATGATGTCCGCGCTCGAAGGGGCACGCAAACAACTCAATGAGTTTACGGCACAAACCGCGGACATGGTCGTACAAGTCGAAGATGGGTCCCCACTTGAAGCAGTCGCCTTCTCAGCACCAACGGTTCTTGCGCAAATTCTGATTTTTCTGGTCAGCCTTTATTTCTTTATTGCGACCCGAGAAGAAATCAAAACGTTCATCGTTGATCTTTTTGCCGCAAATCGAACACGTCAAGCTGTCGCGCATATTTTCGACGAGGTAGAGCAGTTCATCTCGCGGTACCTCCTCTCAATTACCTTCATCAACATTGGCCTTGGTTTGGTTATGTCGTTGGCGCTTTGGGCTGCTGGCATTCCAGCGCCATTTCTGTGGGGCATGCTCGCCGGCGTGATGAACTATATCACCTATATTGGCCCTGCAATTATGATGGCCAGCCTATTCGGCGTGGGCCTCGTGTCTTTCGACACAGTGAATGCTGCATTGATACCAGTCGGCATTTACCTCGTGATCAATGGCATCGAGGCACAATTGGTCACCCCAACGGTTATAGGCCGGGCCATGTTGCTAAACCCATTTTTGGTGTTTTTCGCGATTACCTTTTGGATCTGGGCCTGGGGGCCTTTGGGCGGCTTTATCGCCGTGCCTATGCTGCTGATTTGCACGACGATTGTACAAAATATCAGCGCCTATGTGACCGATGATAGCCAAGAAAAAGCAGGGTGAAAACGGAACAATTCAGCTCATGGTTCGTTTCTCTTTTAAGCGCGCCCGAGTGAAAGGCGCGCAAATAGTTTTTTAAAAAAAGCCTTCAAAGAAAGGAAACTAGCATGTCCAATGTTTCTCCAATTATGAACGCCAAATCAACGTCAGAAGACATTAATACTGGCCTAACTGAGGGCTTTCGCAACGATATCTCAAAGACGCTTTCAGAGATTTTAGGTGCAAGCTATCGTTTAATGGTCAAAAGCCACATCTACCACTGGAACGTCGTTGGCCCCTTGTTTAAGCCACTGCATGAATTGACTGAAGAACACTACAAAGATTTGTTTGAGGCGATTGACGTAATCGCAGAGCGTGTGCGGGCACTAGGCAATATCGCCCCGTACAGCGTCGAAAATGCGTCGGAGTTTGCGCCTGCTGGCAAGGAAGTTGAAAACCTCACAGCACACGATATGGTCGCAGACTGATCAAAGAGCACGAAGCAATTGCGCGCAAGATGCGCGAAGCAGCGCAGGTGGCTGGGGACAACAAGGATGTCGTTACCGAAGATTTAATGACAGCCCGGTTGGCCTTCCACGAAAAAGCAATTTGGATGTTGCGCGCAACGGCCAGCGAATAAAACACCCTAGACCAATAAGCACAAAAAAAGGGCCGGCAATCTGCTGGCCCTTTTTTATTGTCTAAGTGTCAAAAAAAAGTGAGAATTCTCGCGTTAATGAACGCTCGCTATTAGCGAGCGACTGGCGTTTTTGTCACTGCTGCGGAATCGGCATCTGGCCCATAATCTTGGTGCCTGATACCTCAAGAATTTCTTTCAATTTTTCTCGCGCACGGTTCACGCGACTTTTGATCGTGCCGATCGCGCAATCACATATTTTCGCGGCTTCCTCATAAGACAAGCCCGACGCCCCGACCAGAATGATCGCTTCGCGCTGATCATCTGGCAATTGGCTCAACGCTTTTTGGAAATCCTGCAGATCCATCGAGCCTTGTTGCGCGGCATGGGTGGAAAGAGAATCCGTAAAAAAAACCATCTGTATCTTGGATTTCACGGCCTTTTTTGCGCATTTGCGAATAAAACTCGTTGCGCAAAATCGTAAAAAGCCAAGCCTTCATATTTGTGCCAGGCTCGAACTTCTCTTTATTTGACCATGCTTTTACGATGGTGTCCTGCACCAAATCGTCCGCGCGGTCATGCCGACCGATTAACGAAATGGCAAAACCGCGTAAGCCGGGCAAACAACTCAACATTTCTCGCTTGAAAGGGTCAGCTTCAGGCGCTGCGCTCATGAAGAGTGCTCCTCATCAGAGGATTGTTGCTCTGCAGCGTCCAACTGTTCCAACAGGTTCAAAAAAACGATCTGAAATGCCTTCGTCGGCAACAGAGTCATAAAGCTGTTTGAGTTTTTGTGAAATCATTTCGCTTCCGTCCGCAGTTACTGCGACCTTCTCATCTGATTCATTGCCATTTTTGCTGGCATGCTTTGTCATTACTCGACCCATTTTTGAAAAACTTCTTTGTGTTGTATACTAAACGGAAAACGATAAAAAAAGTTCCTAAAATCCGGAACTTTTTATCGCAGATCGTTTTGTTCGAGTACACCTGATTGGGGAATGGAGAATTTTATGTCACTATCCACTCGTATTGCGGCGTTTTTGCCCTATTTGAGGCGGTTCGCGCGTGCAACTACTGGCTCGCAAACTTCGGGTGATGCGTATGTTGCGCTGTTGCTGGAGACTTTGATCGAAGACGTGAAGAGCTTCCCAAATGCGTCCAGCGACAAGGTCGCAATTTACAAGCTGTTTTGCATTTTGCACAATTCAGCAAAAGTCGATTTGCACCAAATGGACAGCCCTTACAGCTGGGAAAAACGTGCAACTGCAAACCTTTCTGCTATTCCTTCGAAGGCGCGCAACGCTTTCCTGCTGCACAGCGTGGAGGAATTCAATCACAATGAAATTGCGGAAATTCTTGATATTGAGAAGCACGAAGTAACGAAACTTCTTGATGAAGCGCACCAAGATATCGCTCGCCAAGTCACAACGCGCGTGATGATCATCGAAGACGAGCCACTAATCGCAATGGACATTGAGCAACTGGTCGATGATCTTGGGCATTCTGCCACCGGCATCGCGCGAACTCACGACGAAGCGCGCGAGCTTTACCAAAAAGAAAAGCCAGGCCTAGTGCTTGCCGACATTCAATTGGCTGATGGCAGCTCAGGCATCGATGCTGTGAACGAAATCCTGGCGCAAGACTCAGTTCCAGTGATTTTCATCACTGCCTATCCGGAGCGTTTGCTCACCGGCGAGCGCCCTGAACCAACATTTCTGGTCACCAAACCTTTCCGAGAAGAAACAGTTAAGGCATTGATCAGCCAAGCGCTTTTCTTTGATGGGCACAACGCAGAAGAGGGAACAAAATCGGCTTAAACCCGTTGTATAGACAGCAACAAAAGGAGAGGAAGTATGCTTTATTATGCACTAATCTTTTTGCTGTCGCCGTAATTGCGGGTATATTCGGTTTTTCTGGTATTGCTGGCACATCTGCAGGTATCGCACAAATATTGTTCTACCTGTTTTTGATCTTTCTGGTGATATCTGTCATCACCGGCTTTGTCCGCAGAAAGCCATAAATAATAAATTTCATACAGGTGGTGATATTCATCACCTGTATTCATTTTAGCGCGAGCGCTTGATGCATAGACATTCTCTCACCTGGGAAAAACAGGAAACCAACACAACTCGGCAACGTGATTACCTTACCTTTGCGCTCGTCAGATCTGGCGTATGTGTGATGCTCCAAGACTCCCAATTCAATTATCAATATATTGCAAACCTGCCGACCGACTGGAATTCGCCAAATGCTGATGAATGTCCTTCTGATTTTGGTATTTTTGGCAACGAGTTGGGCGAAAAGCTGTCGAAAGAAAAGCATCGAATACTCGAGACGGGGCAAAAACGCGAGTTTGAATGGCTCGACCAGCGTGGCCGGACCTATCATTTTTTGGTTGAGTTGGTTTTCGATCGCGAGGACGGAAAGCAGGTCTTTACAACGGTCAACGACCTGACTTACGAACGTCGACGTGAGCGCACCCTCCGGGTTCTGCTGAAAGAAGTTAGTCATCGCTCAAAAAACCTAATGGCGATCATTCAAAGCGTTGCCTCGCAAACAGCGCGCCACGCACCTTCGCTTGAGAAATTTGTTGAAAGCTTTCATGGTCGGTTGCAAGCACTCGCCTTATCCCAGGATTCCATCATGGAGACCGACTGGCAAGGCTCCAGCCTCAAAGGGCTTTTTGATCGACAAATCAGTCATTTTCCGCTCCAAATCAAAAAGCTAATCAGCTTCACTGGCGAAGATGTTATTATCAGCCAAACGCATCCGTCCACATCGGGCTGGCCCTGCACGAATTGTTGTCCAACGCCGTTAATTATGGATCTTTCGCAGACCGAAACTCAAAAATTTCTGTTGAGACTAAACTGCAGCAAATCGAAAGCACAACGCCAACGCTGACATTGACTTGGACGGAACCTGTTGCTGGGCAAGACGAACTTCCTGGACAGCAGAAACGGTTCGGAAGCACCATTTTGGAACGGGTGGTGCCCAATGCCTTGTCTGGAAAGGCAAGCTATGCCTTTTCGGCAGAATACGTCACTTACACGCTTTCTTTCCCTTCAAACGCATAAGTGGCGGCTCACCGGGCCACCACTTTCTTGCAATCAATTGAATTTATTCAAATTTCTCCGACTAGTGCTCTTCCAACCGGGAATTTACTAGCCAAAGCTCGACCTCTTCTTCAATATCCTCTTCAGCTTTGCCGTACTTTTCCTGAAGCTTACCTACGAGCTTTTTGCGATTACCGTCAATAATGTCAAGATCATCGTCGGTAAGCTTGCCCCATTGGACTTGTGCTTCACCTTTGAACTGCTCCCATTTACCTGAGATCTGCTCCCACTTACCTGATGTATTTTGCCAATTCATGCTAACCTCCTTTCGGGTACATCAAAATAACGTTTGAAACGTCGAAATGTTCCGAAAACGTCCTAAACAGGCTCATCCTTTTCTTGCAGCAATGTCAGTTTAATAATATAGATTCTTCAATATTAGATCTGGACGTATGATGAAGCGCATTCTCCCCTTTATCGTTTTTGTGCTGGTGGCAAGTTTAGGTATCGGCATGACCATGGTAGTTTATCGTGCCGAACTAAATTCTGAACAAAAGCGATTTGAAATCCTAGCCGACGAAGCGGTAGACAGTCTACAGGAGCGATTACGTCAACATATTGCTCTGCTTTTTTTCGACACGCGCTCTTTTTTTCGGCCACAGACGGTGAGGTTGACGGCCGAGCGTTCAAGCGATTTGTCGCCGGGCTTGGTATCGACGATAAATATTCAGGCGTGCAAGGCATTGGCTATGCACGCTTTATTGAAACCGGCGAAGAGATCGAAGTCCAACTAGACATTTCTACAAATTATGCGATTGGACGCTCAGTTTGGCCCGAAACTGATCAGGCCTATCGCACCCCGATTGTACTGCTTGAGCCACAAGATAACCGCAACAAAGCCGCTCTTGGCTTCGACATGTTTCAAGAAGCATCGCGCCGCGCCGCCATAAAACGTGCGCTGCAAACAGGTCAAGCTGCGGCCAGCTCACCTGTCGAGTTGGTGCAAGAAATAACCACGCATAAACAGGCCGGCTTTCTCGTTTATCTTCCATTTGGACGTGGCGATGCGACGACAATTGTTGAGGATGAAGTGCGCGGTTTTGTTTATGCCCCGTTTAGAGCGGGAGACCTGCACATCGCTGCCCTAACCCCGGTTGATACCCGTACTGTCGCGCTTTCGACTTCCGACGCCGACCTACCGCTGTTTGAAACCGCAAATTATCTACCTGAAAAAGCGTCGTATAAAGTGGAGCGTGAACTTGAATTTGCTGGCCGAATTTGGACCGTCAACCTCCACGAAACGGCGAATTTTTATAATCACTTTCCGCATCTAAGTTCGGTGGTATTGGGGGCCTTTCAGCCATTCTTGCATTTGCTCTCGCGGTAGCCACGGTGGCGCAACAAAATGCTGTGCGCCAGGCGCAAGAAGTCAAACGGGTGGTCGAGGCAACCCTGAATGAAAAAGAGATGATGCTGCAGGAAATGCGTCATCGAATTAAAAACTCAATTGCCCGTGTGCTTGCAATCGCCCGACAAACGGCAAACGGCGCCGAAGATGTTGAACAATTCTCTGAAAGCTTCACCGCGCGCCTCCACGCGATGGCCAAATCGCAAGATCTACTTACGCGCTCGAAGTGGCAACGCGCCGATTTGCGCGATTTGATGACTGCGGAGCTGCAACAAGTATTTGGCGAAGATTCAGAGGATTACCAAATTGAAGGTCCTAGGGTTGAACTTAACGAGCAGGCAACGCAGGCGATTGGGTTGGTGTGCCATGAACTGGCAACCAACGCCCTGAAATATGGTGGCATCACCGACCCCGGCGGACAACTCAAAGTCGAGTGGCGCGTTTCTGGCAATAGACGCGCCCGCAACTTGCATCTCAATTGGCATGAGACGTCACCAAACCCCAACGCCCCCACGGCAAAGAAGGGTTTTGGCACGAAACTGATAGAGGCAAATGTGCGTGGCGAGCTCGGTGGAAAGATTGAACGAGATTTCACCGAAACTGGCCTATCGGTGTCCATCGATATGCCGCTCAAACGATAGGCGACATTCAATTCGCCAATCCAATCGTGTCTGGAACAAATCAATCCCTGATGCGTTAATCAGCCAAATACCGCATCAAAGTGATTGGGGGCCGGTTGCAGATGGACCGCTGGTAGAGCAAGCGAATACTTCTATAAACACTGTTTCGGAGATGGCCCAGGGATTTTTGGCCATGTTGCCGCAAATCATTATTGCGGTGTCTGTTTTTGTCCTAATCGTCATTCTTTCTGGCGTGGTAAAAAATGTGACGACAAAAGTCATATCCAGCCGCGCCAATAAGAGTGTCGGACTTGCTCTTGGACGAATTGCTTCCACTGTCGTCATCTTCGCCGGTCTGCTGGTAGCCGTTGCGATCGTTGCACCAAGCGTTGGTGCTGCAGAGTTGATCCAAATTCTCGGTGTCGGGTCGGTTGCCATTGGTTTCGCTTTCAGAGACATTTTGCAAAACTTTCTTGCAGGTCTCATCATTTTGTTGCGTCAACCATTCCAGGTCGGAGATTGGATCAAGGCTTCGGACTATGAAGGAACGGTGCGCGAAATCTCCACGCGCTCAACCTGGATTCGCACCTTTGATGGGCAGGACGTATCGATACCGAACGGACAGGTGTTCACGAACGCATTCACGATCGTCACACGCGATCCGATCATGCGGACGGACTATCAATTTGGTATCGCCTATGGCGCTGATATCGACAAAGCCAAAGAGGTGATCCTAAAAGCAATCAAATCCATCGATACCGTGTCTGATTATTCTGAACCGGATGTGGGTGTTTGGGGACTAGAGGACAGTTCTGTCAATTTGCGAGCGCGTTGGTGGACAACTACTGATGACTTTTACGGCACGCGGATGGCTGTGCTCGAAGCCGTCAAAAAGGCACTCGACCATGCAGGAATTGAAATTCCGTTCCCTCACCGCCAATTGCTGGTGCAAGACGAACTTATCGAAAGCCTTAAAGACCAGGCAAATACGCCGCAAACGCATAAGATATTTTTTGAAAGGATAATAAAATGGGTTTAGAATTTGGTGGAATCTTAGGCCTACTCGTCCTCATTTTGGACATTTGGGCCGTCGTGAAAATAGTGCAATCCTCGTCATCAACCGGATCAAAAATCCTATGGGTTTTGATCATTCTTCTCTTGCCGCTCGTCGGCTTGATTCTTTGGTATTTCCTTGGACCAAAATCCTAGGTTAAACCGCAGCATAATGCTCGGCCGCAATATGTTTTAAATCAACATATTGCGGCCGATAATTCAGCGCGTGAACTGGACTGGGAATCTCGCCTCCCGTCAATAATGTGCGCTCGCGTTTAATCTGTGGATCAGGTATCGGCACGGCCTCAAGCAACGCTTTGGTGTAGTCATGGGCAGGGTTTTCAAAGATCGCATCCCGCGTACCGATCTCCACAATTTGTCCCATATACATCACCGCCACTCGGTGGCTCACCTGTTCCACCACGGCCATGTCGTGGGAAATAAAGATGTAGGACAAGCCCATTTCCTCCTGCAATTCCTGTAATAAATCCAACACCTGCGCCTGAACCGTAACGTCCAGCGCCGAAACACTTTCGTCTGCCACGATAATTTGCGGGTTTAGGGCCAGCGCCCGCGCAATGCATATGCGCTGCCGCTGTCCGCCCGAAAACTCGTGGGGATAGCGATCGAGCTGGTCCGGCGATAAGCCGACCCGCTTAAACAAATCCGCCACGCGATCCTTGCGCTCCTGCGCCGTACCGATTTGGTGGATGATGAGGGGTTCACCCACCAAATCACCGACACTCATGCGCGGGTTAAGCGACGCATAAGGATCTTGGAAAATCATTTGAATTTGCCGCCGCGCGGCCAACTGATCCTTTGCGAACAAATCGCGGGTGCTGTCGCCACCCAACTGAATATCACCCTGCCATTTCACCAAATTGAGCAAGGCACGACCTGTCGTGGATTTGCCGCACCCGCTTTCGCCCACCAACGACAAGGTTTCCCCTGCCCGCAGGTCGAATGAAACCTTTTCAACCGCATGTACGCGCTTAACAGGACGACGCAACACGCCGCCAATAATATCAAATCTGACGGTCAGATCCTTAACCTGCAACAGGGGACGATCCTTTGCCGCCTGCCGGTCCGCCTCGGGAACTGCTAACTCCTTTGTTGTCCCGTTCATAGCACCAAGCTTTGGCAAGTCGGCCAATAGTTCCTGCGTATAAGGCTGTGTCGGTGAGGCGAAGATCGAATTGACCTCGCCCTCTTCCACCATTTCGCCGCGATTGACCACCAACACGCGGTCGGCCATTTCCGCGACCACGCCCATATCGTGGGTGATCAAAATCAAACCGGTGTTGAACTCGCGCTGCAGTTCTTTCATCAGCGACAACATTTGCGCCTGAATGGTCACATCCAGCGCTGTGGTGGGCTCGTCGGCAATCAGCACTTTTGGGCTGCACAATAATGACATGGCAATCATCACCCGCTGCCGCATACCGCCTGAAAGCTCGTGCGGATATTGTTCAAGACGCTTTTTCGCCTCAGACATGCGCACGGCTTCAAGCATTTCTAGCGAATGACGGTCCGCTTCGCCGCCAGCCATGTTTTTATGAAAGCGCAGCACTTCGCGCAATTGATCACCAACGGTCATCACCGGATTAAGCGATGTCATTGGCTCTTGGAAAATCATGGCAATATCGTTGCCACGCAGATGTTGCAGCCGTTGCTCTGGCATTTGCAGCAGGTCTTCACCTTCCAAAAAGGCCTTACCCTGCGTGACGATGGCAGAGGATTTGGGCAAGAGTCCCATTGTCGCAAGGGAGGTAATGGATTTACCGGAGCCAGATTCACCTGCAATGCATAGGGTTTCCCCGGCATTGACGTGATAGGTGAATTGATTGACCACCTGCTTCAGGCCCTCTTCGGTTTTCACCGAAATGGAAACGCTTGAACATCCAAAATTGGTTGCGATTTTTGTTGCATAAACTTGCCCAAATTTTGGATGGCCCCATAAGGGGACCATCCTATTCAAATACAATACGTGGGAAATAAAACGAGACGACCCAGTTTGGTTGATCGACAATTTCGGATATCCGCAGATCGCCGCAAACTGAACACAGCATATAAGCATCAACCGCATTCATATTGTGCTGCGCGCACAATAGATCGATCATGCCCGAAAGCGCATCCCGTGCGCCTTGCATCAAGCTGTCGCCGATGCCGGTAGTCACTTCATATCCCTTTTGATCCAAATGATTGGTCACCGGTCCCGGTGTGGTAAAGCGCGGCATATTCAAGTTCGCGCCCTTCACCAGATCCAGCGTCACAATAGCGTTCATGCGACTTTCAATTGCTGTACCACACACTTCGCCATCGCCTTGCGCGGCGTGGGTATCACCCATTGAAAACAACGCCCCTGCGACTTCCACAGGCAGATAAAGCTCGGTTCCTGCCGCGAGATCGCGAATATCGAGGTTACCCCCCATTCGACGTGGCGGCACAACTGAGTGCTCACCCGGTGCAGCAGGTGCCAAACCGATGGTGCCTGCAAATGGCTTGAGCGGCACCCGGCCACCCGGCCCGTAGGCAGAGGTGCCCAGTTTGTCTTTGTCATAATGCCAAAGCTGCAAAGATGGATCTTTAAACTGATCCGCCAACAACCCAAACCCTGGGATATTGGCTGTCCAACCGAAGCCAGACGGACCGAAACCTTCAATCTTGACCTTCACCGCATCGCCCGGCTCGGCCCCATCGATAAAGATCGGGCCAGATACGGGATTGATTTTGGCGAAATCGAGCTTGGCAATATCGGCCGTCGTGCTTTCTGGCGTAATTTGTCCGCCAGATGAATCAATACACTCAAATTCAAGCGTTGTGCCCGGCGCAACAGTTTGAACTGGGACAATTGAATTGTCCCAGCCAAAGTGATGGTGATGCCGGTGGATTGTATAATCCGGCGCATTACACATAATATTTGTCCTTAGTTTCCTTCAGAAATATAGACATGGTCATAATGGACCGGGATGTGTACGGGATCGACAAAGATGCCTTCAGGCCCCGCCAAACGCTTAGAGCGAATGGTGAAACGCTGTTCGTTGAACACAGGCACCCAAGGTGCTTCATCTTGGATTTCAGTGAAGATTTTCTTCCACTCTTCAATCCGCGCTTCTGCTTGTGAGGGGTCGGCCATTGCATCGGCTGCAATCGCACGTTCGTCAATCTCTGCGTTACAATACCAAGACCAGTTCCAACCGCCCGGCACTGCGCCGCCACAGCCCAAGATTGGACCATAGAAGTTAGAGGGATCTGGGAAGTCAGCAATCCATGCCATACCGCCAGACCAGATCATCGGCGCTTGATCCTTCTCGCCGCCCGCAGCAATCACGTTGGCTTGGGCAAGCGATTTGATCTCAGCTTTGATGCCAATATTTGACAAATCCTGCTGAATGGCTTGGGCAATCCGCGGCTGCGGATCGGTGTTGGCCACATAAAGCTCCGTGGTGAACCCATCAGTAAAGCCAGCTTCAGCCAACAAGGCCTTGGCCGCATCAGGATCAAATTTAAAGCCTTCATAGCTTTCGTCATAGCCAGGCATCAAAGGCGGCAATGGCTGATTTGCCGGCACCGCACGGCCATTGATGATCCGCACAATCCGATCTTTATTGACGGCCATATTCACAGCTTGACGCACCTTGAGATTGTCGAATGGTGCCATTTGCGTATTGAGGGTGATGTAACCCGTATGCAACTGTGACCCTTCAACAATCGACCCGTCAAATTCTGGGTTGTTGGTCACTTCCAAGAACTTTGCAGGTGGAATGCCATCGCCAGCAATGTCGATCTCGCCACGCTCCAAGCGCAACAAAGCAACAATCGGCTCTTGGCCGACTTCAAAGGTGATCTGGTCAAGCTTTGGCAAACCTTCATGGTGATAATCGTCAAAGCGAGAGAAAATCACATGCTGACCCAAAGTCCAGTCAGTCATCTCATAGGCACCTGTGCCCACTGGATGCTTGCCGAAATCCTGACCATGCTCAGCCACGGCCTCTTCTGGCACCACGTGGGCAAAGTTCAACGCCATCACGTGCAAGAACGTTGCGTCTGGACGGGACAAGGTGATTTCAACGGTTTGATCGTCCAAAACCTTCACGCCAGAAAGGCCGTCAGCATCGCCAGAAGACGCGGCATCAAAGCCATCAATCGCGCCAAAGAACCCAGCGCCCGGGCTTTGTGTCGTCGGGTCGACCACGCGGTCCAATGTGTATTTCACGTCTGACGCGACGAACTCACGACCATTGTGAAATTTCACACCTGGTTTCAAGTTGAAGGTGTAAACCAATCCATCGTCAGAGATGGAGTAGCTTTCAGCCAAGTCTGGCACCAATTCGGTTGTGCCCGGCTTATAATCCATCAAGCCATCAAAGAGGCTTTTGATCATTGACCAGTTTTGCCAATCATAGCCAATGGCCGGATCAAGCGTCGACACGTCATCTTTATAGGTGACAGTGATATTGCCACCCATATTGTCCGCCAAGGCACCACCGGCCCCAAGGGTCATGGCTAAGGCTGCAACGCCTGCCAATAGTTTGTTTCTCATTTTCATTGTAGTTCCTCCCTCCTTTTGGAAGTTTTTTGGTTATTTGAGTTTAATGCGTTATTTCAGTTTAATTCTTGGATCGACAAAGGGCGCGACCAGATCAGCGACCAGGTTGCCCAGAACAATGGCGCAGGCCGAAACCAGCGTGACGCCCATGATGATTGGAATGTCGACCCGTTGGATGGCTTGCCAAGCAAGTTGACCAATGCCCGGCCAGCCAAAGACAGATTCCACCACCACAATGCCGCTCATGAAAAAGCCAATATCGATGCCGATCATTGCAATGATGGGCAAAAATGCATTCGGAAGTGCGTGACGGAAAATCACACGATATCGCGGCATACCTTTGGCGCGTGCGGTGCGGATATAGTCTTGCGTCATCACATCGATCAGCGATGAGCGCATCATCCGCGAATACCAGCCGGTGCCAAGCACACCCAATGTCAGCGCTGGCAACACTATGTGCGCGAAGGTGCCATAGCCGCCAATCGGGAACCATTCAAGCTGCACGGCGAACACATAGAGCAGCAAAATACCGACAACAAATTGTGGGGCGGATACGCCGACAAAGGAAAAAATCATCAGGCCCTTATCCAAGGGTGTGTCGCGTTTAATGGCGGCAACAACGCCGATCATCACGCCCATCACCAGTTCGGTGCAGATGGCGGCCACCATCAGCAGCAGGCTGGCGGGCAAACGTGCCGCAATCAATTCACCCACTTCCGATTTCTGCAAATAAGAGCGGCCAAAATCACCCTGCAGCAAATTGACAAGATAGCGCCAATATTGCTCGTAAAACGGCAGATTAAGCCCCAATTGCTCGCGGATATTCTCCACCGTTTGTGCCGTGGCGCTGCGGCCAGCAATTTGCCGCGCCGGATCAGCAGGTACCATATAAAGCAGAATAAAGGTGATAAAGCTAACGCCCAACAGGATCAGCGCGGCTTCGGTCAGGCGGCGAATGACATAAGCGTACATCTTAGTTCTTCCCCTTCAGTGTGGGGTCAAGAATGTCGCGCAAGGCGTCACCGACCAGGTTAAATCCAAGGGCCAACATCACGATCGCCGCACCTGGCACAAACACCAGCCAAGGCGCCGACGTGAAATAGGTTTGATTTTCGAAAATAATGTTGCCCCAACTCGGGATCGGCGGTTGCACACCCACACCCAAATAACTCAGCGTCGCTTCCAAAAGCACAGTCGTGGCAATGCCCAAAGTGGACCACACCAGCAAAGTGGGCACCATGTGCGGCAAGATGTGATGATAAAGAATGCGCCACGAGCCAGCCCCAAGGCTGCGCTCCGCCGTGATAAAATCGCGTTCCGACAAGGACACAGCTTGCGAATAGATCACCCGCGCCACTTGCACCCAGTTCACCATGGCGATCACCAGCGCGACAATCCAAAGGCTAGGCTTGAATATCGCGGCCAGTACAATCGCCAACAGCAAGGCAGGAAACGCCATCATCAAATCGGTAAACCGCATTAAAATCGCGCCGATCCATCCGCGGAAAAACCCGGCAGTGATGCCGACAAAGGCACCGATGGTCACCGCAGCGCCATTTGCGACAATGCCGATGATCAATGAGGTCTGCGCCCCATAGACCAGCCGGGTAAACAGGTCGCGTCCCAACAAATCTGTGCCGAGCCAAAACTTGGCGCTTGGGGGCAACGGCGCCCCTTCAATGGTCAACCCATCAAACATTTGCGCGTTCGGCTCATAAGGGGTGAGCCAAGGCGCAAACAGGGCAAAAACCACTGTTAAGAACACAATGATGAGGCCAAAGACCGCTAGAGGTCTGGCTAAAATCTGGCGCAGGACCGACATATATTATCTTGAACCCGTATTTCTTTTATTTGGTTTGGGGGGCGAGTGGTGCCCATTGCCTGGATCGAAAAATCCAGATTCACACAGCGCTTCAACGCTTTGACGCCGTTTCATCGCCTCGTCGCGGATCAGCTTGTAGGCCGCGTCTTCATCCAGATCATGCTGCTGCATCACAGAGATCACAGTGCGCACAACCTTTGGACGCAATCGCGCTTTTGATTTCATTTCCGAAATTTCTGTCGCCAACTCGCGCTGCTGGTTGAAGTTGGCCACCGCAAAAACAAGCGTCGAGAAAACACCGCCAGAACCGATGGGCTTGAGCAGATGAGCGGAAACGCCTTGACGCAGCGCCCACTCCAACCGCCCCGGCGCCTCTGATCCCATTAAGGCAATCATCGGCACAGGCGCATGTCCTTCTGGCCACGGGAACACACCGTCATAAGCGTTGTCTCCGTCAAAGAACACAATGTCAGCGCTTTCGACGCCTCGAGGGAAGGCCAGACCAGCTCAGCCTCAATGCCCAACCGCGCCAACTGGCGCACAAGCCGCTCCATATTTTCGCTGTGGCGGTGAACAATGACCGCGCGCCAGCCTCTAAAATTGGGGGTGCTGAAATTGCTCATTTCACGACCCTCAAATGCGGCACCGTTGTTTGACGCTCAGCAATCTTGCGGGCAAACTCCTTCGCATCAAAATGCACAAAGTATGGGTCAGCCTCCACCAATTCATCGGCAGCGGAAACAATTTCAAACCCCAACCCATCAAATTTGCCAACACCGGGGCGCAAGGCCGCATGGTTGGTCCATTGATCGATCTTCAAAGGACCAAGGGCGGTATCAAATCTCCGCGCATGCAAATTGGTGCGGACCGGGTCAACTTCGTCGCTGCCCGTATCTTTTATCGCGGCGGCCAACATTTTGATCGCCGTATAATTCGACACCATATAGGTCGAGCCGCGGCGTTCACCGCCATACCGATGATGCACCGCATCCAGCATCGCTTGATTTTCGGGATTCGGCTGGGTTTCGAAATAGACCGCTGTGGTCAAATGCCCGAGCAGCTGCTCCTGCCCGATGCTATCAATCTCGGCCTCGGTGATGTTGCAGCTGACGATGGGGCAGTTTTCAGGCAGAAAATACGGGTCACGCGCGCCGAGCGCTTGATAGGCTTCAAAGAACGCATAACTCGAATTGCCGATCAAATTATTGAGCACAAAGTCAGGGCGCTTTTGCTCAATCTCATCTATCAAACGGTCAATATCTTCCGAGCCGATCGGCACGTAGCGCTCGCCATGCACTTGCCCATTGCAGGCGGTGAGTAATTCGCGGGCCACTCGGCCGGTTTCCCAGCCCCAAATATAGTTGGACCCGACAATATAGGCGTTTGCCCCAAAGCGCGGCACCACATATTCAAATAAGGGCACCATATGCAGGCTGGGTGTTGAGCCGACATAGATAACGTTCTCGCAGCTTTCGAACCCTTCATAGGGGCAGCAATACCACAGCAGCGCATCATGCTTTTCCACCACCGGGATTACTTCTTTACGCGAAGATGAGGTGACGGTGCCGATAATGTTACGACACTTATGCTCGGTCAAAAGCTCTTCCGCACTTCGGCGGAACAGCGAAAGACTATCCCCCGGATCGCGAACATGGGGCACAAATTCAAAATCATAATTGGGATCAGCATTCACCTCTTCCAGCGCCATCATGGCGCCATCCAAAGCGTCAATGCCGATATTTTTGTCGGTGCCCGTCACCGAAAACAAAAGCCCAATTGGAATTTGTTTTGACATCAATCATCCCCCAAACAAAAAAAGCCCCGCCACTGAACGCAGATCAACTACGGTCAGTGGAGGGGCTTCATTGCCAAACTATGTTGTAAAAACGGTAGAGCCAGTTCAAAAATTAGTCAACAAGAAATACAAAAAATTTGTCCAACCAATTTTATTGTTTAATATTATACACTTAACGATTATCTATAAAGACTGAATCCATCGCGGCAGCGTCATGGTCACGCACAACCCTCGGGCCAAAGTTTCAAATTCGAGCTCGCCTCCATGGCCACGCACCACCGAGTTGGCGATGGTCAACCCCAACCCCGTGCCTTTGGTCAACTTCGCATTTTCTCCGCGCACAAATGGTTCTACCAAACGCTCTGGCGCATCGAAACTGGTGTGTGCTCCATGATCGATCACCTTAATCGTCACGTGGTCGGATGTGGCCAGCAAATGCACTTCAGCCTTCTCGCCATATTTGATGGCATTGTCGATCAGGTTGGTTAGCGCCCGTCGCAAGGCATTTGGTTTGCAGCGACAAAGAACGCGCTGGTGATCTTGAAGCAGCAGTTTTGTGGCTTCGCTTGTTTGAGAAAATACACTGCCGGGCCGATCCAAGTTTACCAATTCAGGTGCAACAAACTGCACTGCTTCGCCCACATCCTGATAATCATCTACCAGCGCTTCCAGCAATGAACGTAATGAGATCTTTTTCGGCTGTTCTTGGTCCATCTCATGGCGGGTATAGGTCAAAACACCGTCGATCATGTCGGTCATTTGATCAATGTCGCGATCCAGTTTTTCGCGCAAGCTATCATCTTCAATCAGCGCCGTGCGCAGCTTTAGGCGGGTGGCCGGGGTGCCCAAATCATGGGAAATGCCGGACATCAAAAGCGCCCGTTGCTCCAAGCGCTCATGCTCATTTTTGAAAAACTCATTCACCGCAGCGGTAAGGCGACGCACTTCGGCCACGCCGCGCTCTGGGATTTCTTCAATCAAACCGCTACGGGCAGCATTTGAGATTTGCCGCGCGAGCCGATCCAGCATCAAAGAAAACCCATTCGCGACACTGAACAAAATGCCAATCACCAGCGTGCCGAGCAAAAGTGCAAGCAGGCGGTAGTCTGCCGGCCGTGCGGTGCAGGCCCAAATACCCGGCGCTTGCGCCTTTAGCCAACGCGTTTCATCCAATTCAACAAACATGGTGGCGTCAGAACAAATTTGTGCAATCCCGCGCGATATCTCACCAAACTGATAAGCAAGACCTGTACTTTGCGGGTTTTGCACCTCTGCAATCGCGTATCGCACATCGGAGGAAAATATCCTCATTCCCATGCGGCCACTGCCCACCGGCGGGCCCTGCCCGCTTTGGCGCAATGAAAAGCTGGTTTCATAAATCAAACGGTTGGACACATTAAAAAGGGTCTGTTCGACCCCATTGCGCATCTCGCGCCTTGGCCGCACCACGCTGACGTGAAAGTCTGTTTCCGGCAACACTCCGTCCGGATTGGCCCGCAATTCAGAGACCAAGCCAAAAAGAGCCACACCAGCGTTAAACCCTCGATCCAAATGCGCGCGCCACGCGCTGTTGGAGCTTTCCCACAAGATGGCAGCCGCCAAGCCCGCCACAAAAGCAAACACCATCATCACAAAGGAAATGGAGGTGGCTGACAAGGTTTTTGACGAGCCGCTTTGCGGCGTGGGCTCACTCATGCCGCTGCACCGCACAGCATAGCTGATAGCCTGTCCCACGCATGGTCTTGATCAGTTTCGGTGCCTTGGCATTTTGCTCGATTTTCTGGCGCAAACGCCCCACCAACACATCAATGGCACGGCTTTGTTGCGCGTCGAGCTTATCTTGTGGCGCATCCTCCCCTGTTAGCACGCTAGAGATTTCTTCACGTGTCAAAGCAATCTGCGCATTGGCCAAAAACGCCTTGAGCAAGGCCGTTTCCCGCTTCGACAAAATGGTCTCCACCCCATCCTGATCAACCAGCTCCTCCCGGTCACCGTGAAATGTCCATTTCCCAAATGTATAGGTCGCGATATCGCGGCGATAGCTAAGGGAGCTGGCCCGCTGGGTACGGCGAAATACGGCCTTAACCCGCGCCAACAACAGGCCAGGGTTGAAGGGCTTTGCAATATAATCGTCGCCGCCAACCTGATATCCGGTCAAACGATGATGATCGGCTGAGAGCGCGGACAAAAAGATGATCGGCACCGCATTTTCGGCGCGCAGTTTTTGACAGACATCAAATCCGGATTCTTCCCCCAGCATCACATCCAAAAAGATCAAATCCACCCGTTGCTGCCCCACTTTAATCAAAGCGGTCGCCGTGTCGTGCGCGATTTCCACCGCATAGCCTTCTCGGGTCAAATATTGCTTGAGCATGATGCCCACATCGGGATCATCATCAACAACCAAAATACGCCGAATTGTCATAAATCCCCCCAACTGGCAAAATGCTTTCATCCACAGTGCTCGTGTGTGTCGCATATTGTGGGTAACAAATTGTAACAAGCAAAGCCGCCATGTAACAACATGTAACAATTGAGGCCAAAAACTTCGGCCCAAACCGAGTAGAGCGCATGTTCCCTCTTGTGAATCGTGCCGCTGCACTCGCAACTGTTCACACCCGATCCGCAAAGGGGCGGTCTCGGGTTCAGCAAATTTTTTTGCGGGAGGAAACATTATGAAAAATATGCTTTTGGTCTCAAGCGCGTTCGCGCTCGGCATGGCAGCAACTACAGCACACGCCGAACCACAAGCCGAGGTGTTGCACTGGTGGACATCTGGTGGCGAAGCCGCTGCGGTGAAAGTGCTCATGGAAGAGTTTGAAGAAAATGGCGGCACCTGGACCGACATGCCGGTTGCCGGCGGTGGCGGCGATGCTGCAATGACGGCTTTGCGCGCACGCGTGCTTTCAGGCAACGCACCCACTGCTGTGCAGCTCAAGGTCCATCCATTCAAGAATGGTATGAAGAAGGCGCTTTGGGCAGCATTCAAGACGTTGCCGAAGCGGAAAACTGGGACGAATTATTGCCTGCAGCGATTCAAGGCCACATGAAGTGTGATGGCGAATATTGTGCTGCACCCGTAAACGTGCACCGGGTCGACTGGATCTGGTCAAATGCCAGCATCCTGGAGGATGCAGGGATCGAAGCACCAAAATCTTGGGAAGAGTTCAATGCTGCGGCCGAAAAGCTTCAAGGGATGGGCATTTTGCCATTGGCACATGGCGGCCAAGCTTGGCAGGACGCGACTTTGTTTGAAGCCGTTGTTGTTGGCCTAGGCGGCCCAGAGTTCTACCGCAAAGCATTGATCGACCTCGACCAGGACGCCCTGGAATCGGACACAATGGTTCAGGTTTTCGATCAAATGCGCACGTTGCGTGGCTATGTCGACGACAATTTCTCAGGTCGTGACTGGAACCTGGCAACAGCATGGTGATCAATGGCGAAGCTGCCTTCCAAATCATGGGTGACTGGGCCAAAGGCGAGTTCATCGCTGCAGGCAAAGAGCCAGGTCAAGACTTCTACTGTTCATCACCTTCAAACGGTGCATACCTTTACAACGTTGATAGCTTTGCGTTCTTCAATGTTGATGGCGAAGACCGTCAGGCTGGTCAGCAGCTTTTGGCCAAGCTCACAATGGGCGAAAACTTCCAAAAAGTGTTCAACTTGAACAAGGGTTCAATCCCAGCGCGCTTGGACGTGTCTATGGACGAGTTTGATTTTTGTGGTCGTCAATCTAATGCAGAATTGAACGATGCAATTGATAATGGCTTCTTGTTGCCAAGCTATGCCCACGGCATGGCACTGCGCGGCGCACAAGCAGGTGCGGTGACCGACGTGGTTACAGCACACTTCAACTCAGATATGAGCGCTGAAGATGCCGTTGCGCAACTGTCACAAGCCGTTGCTGCATCACAATAATCTCCCCCTAATCCGTCCCCACGCAACAAACATGCTGCGTGGGGACCTTGGAGTTCACCCATGACTGATTGGCTCGAAAAACACGTCCCCAAACTGGTGCTTGCGCCCAGTTTGATCGCCATCTTCGTCTTTGTGTACGGCTTCATCGGCTGGACAGCCTATGTCTCCTTCACCAAGTCGCGGCTGCTGCCCAAATATGATCTGGTTGGCCCCATTCAATATGAAAAACTTGCCGCCAGCCCACGCTGGGAGGTGGCGCTGACCAACCTTGCAATATTTGGCATTCTCTTCATTCTTTTTGCCACGGTAATCGGCCTCATCCTCGCCATCATGCTGGATCAAAAATCCGCACTGAGGGCCCATTGCGCACGATTTACCTCTATCCCATGGCCCTCAGCTTTATTGTGACGGGTACCGCGTGGAAATGGATATTGAACCCCGGCTTGGGCATTGAATCTGTGTTCCGCGACATGGGCTTTGAAAACTTCACCTTTGACTGGCTCGTCAATCCAGATTTGGCGATCTACACGGTGGTGATCGCGGGGTGTGGCAATCCTCAGGCTTTGTAATGGCGCTTTTCCTCGCGGGTCTGAGATCCGTTGATGGTGAGATTATCCGCGCCGCCATGGTCGATGGCATTTCGACACCGCGCATTTATATGAGCATCATCATCCCATCGATGGCACCCATCTTTTTGTCGTCCTTTATCGTCCTGTCGCACTTGGCAATTAAGAGCTTTGACTTAGTGATTGCCCTCACAGGTGGCGGGCCAGGTTATGCCACCGATCTGCCAGCGACTTACATGTATGCCATGGCATTTTCCCGTGGGGATATTGGCCAGGCCGCGTCCAGCGCCACGGTTATGATGATGATCGTCACCGCCATTATTGTGCCCTACCTTTATTCAGAACTGAGGCCACGCCATGACTGATCTTTCCATGAACGATCACCAGCTTGACGAACGGGCCAGCCGCAACCGGTTGATGAAACGCATCGCGCTGCGCTTAGGGCTTTATACCCTGCTGGTTCTGTTTGCCCTTTACTATTTGATGCCGCTTTTTGTGATGGTCGTGACCTCGCTCAAAAGCCTGGATGAAATCCGCTCCGGATCCTTGTTGTCACTGCCACGCGAGATAGACTTTTCGTCATGGGCGAAAGCATGGTCCGGCGCGTGTACCGGCATCCAATGTAATGGTCTTCAGCCCTATTTCTGGAACTCTGTGCTTTTGTCTATCCCAGCGGTTGCCATTTCAACCCTTTTGGGGGCCATCAATGGATACGTGCTGGCGCAATGGCGTTTTAAAGGCTCAAACATCTTGTTTGCCCTGATGCTGTTCGGCTGCTTCATTCCGTTCCAAGTGGTAATATTGCCCATGGCGATCACCCTTGGCGCATTGAAAATTGCCGGCACCATTCCCGGCCTGATGCTCGTCCATATTGTCTATGGCATTGGCTTCACCACTCTATTTTTCCGGAACTTCTACGTCACAATTCCCGTAGAGTTGGTGAAAGCGGCAAGGTGGATGGCGCTGGGTTTTTCCGCATCTTCTTTTCAATCTTTTTGCCGGTTTCCCCACCCATCATTGTGGTTACCGTTATTTGGCAATTCACCCAAATCTGGAACGATTTCCTGTTTGGTGTGTCGTTCAGCCAAGCCGGCACACAACCCATCACCGTTGCATTGAACAACATCGTCAACGCCACCACCGGCGTGAAGGAATATAATGTGGATATGGCCGCCGCCATTATCGCCGCATTGCCCACCCTTCTCGTTTATGTGGTTGCAGGTAAATACTTTATTCGCGGCCTCACCGCGGGCTCTGTGAAGGGATAATCCCATGTCTAACGCTATGAAAAAAAGAAATGACAACGCCGCAAACCGCACAGAACATTTTGGCCATCGAAAATCTGGACAAGAGTTTTGGGTCGGTCAAAATTCTCAAGGACATCAATGTGGCCATCGAGCCGGGTGATTTTCTGGTGCTGGTCGGCCCATCCGGGTGCGGCAAATCCACATTGCTCAACTGCATTGCCGGATTGGAAACGTCCACAAATGGTGACGTACGGATTGGTGGGCGCTCCATGACTGGCGTATCGCCCAAAGATCGGGACATCGCCATGGTGTTCCAGTCCTACGCGCTCTACCCCACAATGACCGTGGGTAAAAACATCACCTTCGGCATGAAGGTGCGCGGGGTGCCGGAAGCAGAGCAGCAACGCAAACTCGATGAAGTGGCAAAATTGCTGCAAATCGATCACCTGCTGAACCGCAAACCCTCGCAGCTATCTGGCGGCCAGCGCCAACGGGTGGCCATGGGCCGGGCTCTGGTGCGCGACCCACAATTGTTCTTGTTTGATGAGCCATTGTCTAATCTGGACGCGAAGTTGCGGGTCGAAATGCGCACCGAAATCAAACGCTTGCACCAAACCTTGGGCGCCTCCATCGTTTATGTAACCCACGATCAAATTGAGGCCATGACATTGGCCACAAAAATTGTGGTGATGAAAGATGGCATCATCCAACAAGCGGGTACGCCTAATGAGATTTACAACCGGCCCGCAAATATGTTTGTGGCAGATTTTATGGGCTCTCCTTCCATGAACCTGATCCCCGCAAGCGTCGAAAACGTAAGCGGCGTTGCCAAAATCTCAATCGCGCGCCCGGAAATGGATGACATTATATTGGACTTTGACCGTGAAATTGAAGGCCTAACCGGCGGCAAAAAGTCAGTTATTCTCGGGTTACGCCCCGAAAATATTACTGACTCTGCCAACCAGCATATCACCAAGGGTCAAATTGCGGACTGCCGCGTTGATGTGGTGGAGCCAGCCGGGTCCGACACATTTGTGGTCACCAATTTGGGTGGCAAACAAGTGACCGCTCGTTTGAATGCAGACGCCACAATCGTTGCAGGCGAAACCGCAAGTTTTGCCTTCGATTTGTCAAAGGCATCGGTCTTCGAACCAGAAACAGGTGCGCGCATCGCTTAGGTGTGCCGCCCACTCTTCCTTCCTCGCCGGGCGCTTATTCAGTTAAGGCCCGGCATTTTTTTTGTCCAACATTCGTGGCGATCTTCACAAACATGGGTAAAATAGCAATCAGCAAACTGATGCGGAACAAATGGTGCAACGCCACGAAAGCAGGGTCAAAGCCAAGTGCCAAGCCGATCGCTGCCATCGCCTCTACGCCACCCGGCGCGTAGGCAACCCAAATTTGCGCTAGTGGCAAACCTGAAGCTGCGCTGGCCGCAAAGGCAAACAGCGCGGACACAGCGGCAGCCACCGCAACGCTTGCGAACGCCGCCCCCAAGTTTTTCACTAAGTCAGGCAAGGCAATATTAGAAAACCGCGCACCGCTTGCCGCGCCGACCAAGGCAAAGCCCAAAAAAATCACCATCGCGGGCGGCAGGCCATGCGCCCATCCTGCCATGTGTGCAATGGCACTCACCACCATGCCGCCCAGCAAAAATGGCGCTGGAAAATGCATGCGTCCAAACAAAATCCCGAGCAGAATTCCCAATAATGCCAGCAAACCCAGCATAGCCCAGCTCAACACCTGATCCGCGCTTGCACCGCCGGCCCCATCCGCCCCGATAGAGTTCACCAACAACGGCAAGAATGCCGCGAGCATCAATAGCCGCATTGATTGCAAGCAAATCACCGTGGTGCTGTCGCCTTTGCCTTCGGCCGCCATGGCCAACGCCAGCGAAAGCGTGCCCGGCGCGCTCGCCAACAATGCGGTGGTTGCAGATTGCCGCCAAAAGCGCGTCAACAGCCATGTACTGGCCAACATCGACACCACAATAGAAATGGAAAGCAGCCCCAAGCTAAACGCATATTCGCCCGCATCACCAAGCATATCGCGGGTGAAACCGGACCCAAGCGACAAGCCAATCACCAATAATCCCGCATCACGGAACCTATCGGGCAATGAAAGCCGAACACCGCCCCAACCCAGCACTGCGGTGGCCAACATTGCCCCCAAAAGGGGCGCAGCAGGCAAATTCAACGCCATGGCCAATGCCGCGCCCAACGCCCCTAAAATCAAGGTCTTGATTGGTACAATAAACGGTTTGAATGAGGTGTAGTTGATCAAATCGATCCCCTGCTCGTGCGCTAAGTTTATGGGTTCTTAGCAGATAATCGCGTTTTAGAACTGACTTGTGGCTGACATCAAGCTGACTTTTATCAAAAAGGCTTGGCCAAATGCCATTCAAGCGTATGATAAGCCTATGCGCATATTGGTGGTGGAAGACAATCAAGACTTGGCCGAAACAATTGTGGAGCGTCTGCAAGATGAAGGTCATGTGGTCGACCTCGAAACCAATGGCGAAACAGCTGACTTGTTGCTCAAGCATGCACAATTTGACCTGGTCATTCTAGATGTGAACTTGCCCGACAAATCCGGGTTTGAGATTTTGAAATCCATGCGTGCCGGAAAAGTCAATATTCCTGTCTTGGTGCTCACCGCACGCTCGCAAATCGAAGACCGCGTTTTAGGCCTTGATGCCGGGGCGGATGATTTTATGGTCAAACCCTTCGATTACCGAGAGCTTGGCGCGCGGGTCCGCGTGCTCGGACGCCGCAGCGCAGGCACCGCGATCAATGAGTTTGTCGCCGATAATTTCACCTATGATCGCCGCGCCCGCCGCGCCTATGTGAATGGCAAAGACATGGACCTCAAAAATAAAGAAGTTCAGCTGATTGAAATATTTCTCAACCACCTCGGCAGCGTACTCTCTAAAGAAGACGTCGCCGACAAACTCTATACCTATGATGAAGCGCCAAGCCTAAACGCAGTCGAACAGCATGTGACCCGATTGCGCAAAAAGCTTGAAGATACCCCGCTAATCATCAAAACTGTGCGCGGACTTGGCTATATGGTGTATGTGAATGAGCATTAGAGCAGGCGCACATTATTCACTGCGCCGCCGTTTGATGACAGCAATGAGCATCGGCTTTGCGCTCTTGTTGGTCATCATCTCGATTTTTCTGATCGGCTTTACCCGCAATGCGGCCAACAAAAGTTATGACTTGCTGTTGGCTGGCGCCGCCCTGTCAATTTTGGAGAAAGTCTCCTATGCCGACGAAGAAATCGCCATCGACCTGCCCCATTCCGCCCTCGATATTCTCAGCCTCGCGCCGCAAGATCGGGTATTCTATAGCCTCACAACTGAAGATGGCACGCTGTTGACGGGTGATCCGAAACTTGCCGAAATCACCGACAGTGAGAAAAGCGCTGCGCCAAGTTTTAGTGACCAACAATTCCTGGACTCCCGCGTCCGCGTGGTAAAGCAAAGCCGAAGCATCATCACGCCAAACGCGCGCAAATGGGTCACCATCACCATCGCCCAAACCACAATTGCGCGCGACAGCCACGCCTTTTCCCTGTTTATTGCCGGCCTAACGGGGGTCGCGATAATTTCGTTGATCGGGCTGGCCTTTGTTTGGTTCGCCATTCGCAAAGCGTTGCAACCCTTAGCCCAAATTGAGCAAAACCTTTCAAAACGTGAACCCACCGATTTGACCGAGCTCGGCCTGCAACCGCCGCGCGAAGTGGTGGGCCTGATCAATGCCATCAATGGATTTATGGCGCGGCTCGAACAAGCACGCCAACAAAGCGAAGCCTTCATGGCTGATGTGGCGCACCAAACCCGCACTTCCCTTTCGGCCTTGCAGGGTCATTTGTCCCTCGCTGCCGATGCCAAAGACCAAACACAAATGCGCCGCCGCCTGAGGCGGGCGGAAGATCAAGCGGCCCGCGCCACGCGTTTGACCAATCAATTGCTGTCCCACGCCATGGTTATCCACCGCGCGGAAAATCATGCCATGAGCCCCTTTGATCTGAAAAAAATGGTGCGGGACCTGATCACGGATATGTTGCGCGACACCAGCTTGCGCGAGGTCAATCTCACTCTTGATGATGCCAGTGTCGGCAATGATGAGGCGATGATTTACGGCGACCAAATCTCCATCAATGAGGCCCTCAAGAACCTCATCGAAAATGCCATTCGCCATGGCCCGCCGAAAAATGAAATCACCTTGCGCTTAACACCACAGGGCAAAAATCACATCGCCATTGAAGTGGAAGATGAAGGCCCTGGCATTCCTATTCATCAACGGGAGACGGTTTTGCAACGCTTCAAGTCCCTCGATATGAACGCAAAGGGCTCAGGCCTTGGTCTCGCCATCGTCAAAGAAGTGGCCGATGCACACAGCGCCGAACTGCAGTTGCGTGAGAGCCAAAATGGCGGCCTTCTGGCGCGTATGATCTTTCAAGCCCAACGCCTTGCTGCAATCATGTTGCTGGCGATTATTGGCCTCGGCACCTTTCCACAGATGCAAACTGCCCGCGCCGACGCAACGGTACTTGAGATATGGGGTGCCACAGACAAATCCGCATTTCAGCCGGTCGTTGACGCCTTTATGTCAGCCAATCCCGGCGTCAGTGTCAAATACACTGAAATGCTCACCGCTGACCTCTATCGTCATATTCTCAACAATGACCCGAATACGCCAGACATTGTGATGAGTTCGGCCATGGATCTGCAAATTGATCTGGTCAACAAGGGCTTCGCACAGGCGATCCCAGAGCAAGCGCTGCCCAATCTCAAATCGTGGGCTTCTTGGCGGTCAGAGCTTTTCGGTTACACCTTTGAGCCTGCAGCTGTGATTTACCACAGGCCCACATTTGAAGGGCAGAGCCTGCCGGAAACCCATGCGGAAATGGCTAATTTCATTCGAGATAATGAGGATTTATTGCGGGCACAAATCGGTTATTACGATATTCGAAAATCGGGCGCCGGCTATTTGCTCGCCACACAGGAAGCACGGCTGTCACAGCAGTTTTTCCGTATCGCTGAAAGCTTGGGACGCGCTGGCGTGCGGGTTTTTTGCTGCACAGGCAGCATGATTGACGCCACAGCCAGTGGCGAATTGAAAATGAGCCTTAATGTGATTGGTTCCTATGCGCTAAATGCCGTGGAAGGTAAACCAAATCTAGGCGTGCATTTCTTTGATGATTTTAATCCCGTTATGTCACGAACTGTTTTCGTCGCCAAGACAGCCGATAATCGCGAATGGGCGCGGAATTTTGTGCAATTCCTACTTTCCGATGCCGGGCAGTCGGTGATCTCTGAACGATCCGGGCTCCTGCCCATTTCAGAGAAGTATTTGAGCACCAACCAGGCCAATAAAGACAGTGTGCTCTCAATCGACTCTGGCCGCTTTGTCCCCATTCGCCTGTCCATTGGCCTGTTGACCTATCTTGACCAAATGAAACGCGCCAAGTTTCTCGAAAGTTGGCAGCAAGCGGTGCAAAATATCGACTAGGACGCCGCCGCAATAAAGGCGTCAAATAGAGGGTTGCCGGGGTGTTCGTCGCGACAAAACTTCTCCTGATGCCACTGCACGCCAATGGCGAACTTTTGATCAGGCAATTCAACTGCCTCAATAATTCCATCATCAGAATAAGCACTCACCACCACGTCATCGGGAACAGCAACCAATGCTTCGCGATGCAAGCTGTTCACCTCAAATGAGCGCGCGCCAGCAATCGCGGCCAATCTTGTGTTCGGCACAATGTTCACCACATGCCGCAAGTCCGCCCCATCATGTCGGCTCACCTGTTCGGTTTTCACAAGATCGGGCGTCATCTTCGCCCCGCGAATGCAGGCTAAAAGCTGCATACCGGCGCAAATACCCAACACTGGTTTATCGCGCGCGAGAAACGCATCCACCAATTGCCGTTCCGTTTGAAAACGGTCGCTTGGCGGCGAATTGGACACCCAATCATGGGCGTAAAAATCATCAGGATAGGCAAATAGGCCGCCCGGGCACAAAAGCCCATCATAAATATCCGCGGCATCGGTCATTTGATCCGGCGTGAAGAACAATCCCACAGGCTGGCCACCTGCGCACACAATAGCTTCGACATAGTTTTTGCCCAGTTCATAGCGTGTAACGCCATCGCTTGTGTTCTCATCCAACAAAATCGCAATTTTCGGCGGCATCTATAACTCCTCGCAAAACGTCGGCCCCACGCAATTATCTTGCAACGCACCGCACCCTATGGCACCAGTTGCCGTTATGACAAACTCAAATTTTGCGATCATCGGCGGCGGTCCCGCCGGCCTGGCAGCGGCAGAACTCTTAGCCCAACATGGCCACAAGGTCACCATTTATGAAGCCATGCCGACCCCGGCACGCAAATTTTTGATGGCTGGCAAGTCTGGACTCAATATCACTCTCGATGAGGATTTTGAAAAGTTCAAATCCCGCTACGGCGCGGCCAGCTCCGCGCTTGCTCCAGCGCTTGACGATCTGATGCCGATGGACATTCGCCGCTGGGCAAATGAAATGGGGGCTGAAACATTTGTCGGTTCCTCCGGGCGCGTGTTTCCCAAAGCCATGAAAGCATCGCCATTATTGCGCAATTGGCTCGGACGGCTGAACGATTTAAACGTCACGCTAAAAACGAGACATCGCTGGGCCGGATTTGATGGAAACGATCTGGTTTTCAACACACCGGACGGCAAAGTGAACGCCCAGCATGATGGCACCATTCTCGCCCTTGGCGGCACCTCATGGCCCCGCTTGGGCGGCAATGGTGACTGGATTGAATTTCTAGATCAACAAAATATCGGCATCGCCCCGTTCCAACCTGCAAATTGTGGGTTTGTGGTGAAATGGAGTGATCATTTTAGAGATAAGTTCGCGGGCACACCCATCAAGTCGGTCAGCGCGACAAGTGGCTTTGGCACCCAACAGGGCGAGTTTGTCATCTCAGAGACGGGCGTTGAAGGCAGCCTGATCTATCATCACAGCACCGCCCTGCGCGACGCGCTGACCAACACAGGCAAGGCTGAATTGCTTCTCGATTTGGTCCCCGGCCAATCGCTCGAAAAGCTGACGGCTAGGTTGGAAAAGCAAAAACCCAAGCAAAGCCTCTCCAACCTTTTGCGCAAAGGCGCGAAACTCACCGGGGCCAAAGCCGCACTCATCCGCGAACTGCAGCCTCTGGCCAGCAAACGCACACCAGCCGAACTGGCGCAATTGATCAAGGCCCTGCCCCTACCCATCACCGCGCCACAACCTATTACTCACGCGATTTCCAGCGCGGGCGGCGTGTTATGGGATGAAATCGATTCTAACTATATGCTGAAAAAGCGTCCCGGCCTATTTGTGGCGGGTGAAATGATTGATTGGGAAGCGCCCACGGGCGGCTATTTGATCACCGCCTGTATGGCCACGGGCCGCGCTGCCGCATCCGGGTTGATGCAATGGTCTATTCAGAAATAAACCGCTTTTGCATTTCCGCCTCTTGCAGCGACATCAAGGTTTGCGCGGTCGCCATATGGTCGCCCATGATCTGATGCGCCGCCTTCGCGTCGCCATCGCGCAAGGCTTGCACCAAATGCACTTGATAGTCACGCCCCCTTTGCCAAAGTTCGGCATTCGGTGGATTATATAGCCTGCGATAAACCGTCAAGTCAGCCAGCATATTGGTCATAAAATCGATCAAAAATCCGAGCAGCTTGTTTTTAGACTGCGTCGCCAGCAATGCGTGAAACCGCAACGAGGCAATATGTTGTTCGCGCTCTTCATCAGCCGATTGGGCAGGCTTCGGATAACTGGCAATATTGTCCTCCAACTGATCCAAAAACTCATCCGACAGCTTGCCCGCCAGCGAGGCGGCCAATTGCGGCTCAAGCGTGCAGCGCAGCTCGTAAATATCGGCAATGGTCAAATCTTGAAAATAGAAATAATTGCCCAACAAGGCCCGCGCCCGCTGTTTGGACACCTCATGTACGAAACTGCCGCCGCCAGGCCCTGTGCGGGTGCGCACCAGTCCCTGCGCTTCCAAAATCCGCATGGCCTCACGAATGGTGCCTTTGGCCATGGCGAACTGCTCGATCATTTCCGGTTCACTTGGCAGGCGATCGCCCTTTTTCAGCCCTTTTTCAACCACCCAGTCTTTAATGGCTTCAGCAACGCGCACGGGTCGACTTAGCCGTGGCTCATCCTTTGATTGGGTTGTGACAAGCGGCAAAGTGATCTTCTCCCATTTCGGTTAGCGCCGGATCTGTGGTTTCGCAAATGTCAGTAGCATATATACAGCGCTTGGCAAACGGGCAGCCCTTTGGCGGGTTGAGCGGATCAGGCAGTTCGTCGGCCTTTTGCTTCGGCGCCTCAAGCGCGCGCCCGACAACAGGCGCACTATCCGCCAGCAATTTGGTGTACGGGTGCTTGGCATGCTTAAAAATCGCATCTGCGGGACCGATTTCAACAATCGCCCCGAAATACAAAACCATCACGCGGTCGCTCACCGCTTCCACCACTGCCAAATCGTGGCTGATAAACAGGTAAGTGAGGCCAAATTCCTTTTTCAAATCTGCCAGCAGATTGAGCACTTGCGCCTGCACCGACACATCGAGTGCCGACACCGGCTCGTCCAAAATCAAAATCCGCGCGGCCGCAGCCAAGGCCCGCGCAATCCCAATCCGCTGGGCCTGCCCGCCTGAAAATTCGTGCGGGTAGCGGTCCAAAAATTCCTCGCGCAAATTGACTGAGTCAAAAATTTCGCTGATCCGCTTGCGCCGCTCCGCTTTGGCCATGCCATGCAAGCGCTTGAGGGGCGTTTCCATGATCTGGCGAATGGTCTTACGCGGGTTAAGGCTTGAGATTGGATCTTGAAAAACATATTGGATCATCTGGCCAAACTCACGTGGATTGGCCTTGTCCTGAACCTTGCCTTCAATTTCGATTGCGCCTTCACTTGGCGGCAGCAACCCTACCAGCATCCGCGCCAAAGTGGATTTGCCGCAACCGCTTTCGCCCACAATGCCTAATGTTTCGCCATCGCGCACCTCAAAGCTCATGCGGCGCACCGCCTGCACACCTTGGCCCTTGCTGAACAGGGTTTTACCCACTTCGAAAGTTTTGGTGAGGTCTTTGACGTCTAGCGCATTCATGATGTCACCTCAGTTTGGCTCACTTTGTCGGGGAACAGGCAGCGCACAGCGCGATCACCGTTTGGTTCAAGTGCAATCTCGCCTTGCTTGCATACATCCTGCGCAAAGCCGCAGCGTGGCGCAAATGCGCAGCCTTCGGGCAAGCGATCAACCGCTGGGGGTAACCCGGCAATGGCGTGCAATTCACGCTTGCCGCCACCCAATTCTGGCACACAGGCCATCAGTCTTTTTGTATAAGGATGTTGCGGATCGTCCAGAATATCGCTGGTCGGCCCCTCTTCCACAATCCGGCCCGCATACATCACCGCCACGCGATCACATAATTGCGCCACCACACCAAAATCATGGGTGATGAACACAATCGCCAAATCCCGTTCGCGCCGCAAATCGTTAAGCAGCGATAGAATCTGTGCTTGCACGGTCACATCGAGCGCCGTGGTTGGCTCATCGGCAATGATCACATCTGGCTCGTTGGCCAAGGCCATCGCGATCGATACACGTTGGCGCATACCGCCAGACATTTCATGCGGATAATTGTCCACCCGGCGCGCCGCGTTGGGAATGCGCACGGAGTCCAATAGTTCAATTGCACGCGCCCGCGCTTCCTTATCCGGCATCTTACGGTGGGCCTGCATCGCCTCCACCAGTTGGTCGCCCACTTTGTAAAGCGGATGCAATGTGGAAAGCGGATCTTGGAAAATATAGGCCACCCGATCGCCGCGCAGCTCACGCAATTCATTGTAGGAGGCCCCAACAAGATCATTGCCCTGAAAGCTGACCGCACCACCGACAATTTTGCCCGGAGGCGACGCCACAAGCCCCATCACCGATAGGGCTGTGACGGATTTGCCCGAGCCGGATTCTCCGATGATGCCCAAGCATTCACCCTTGTTCACTTTCAACGACACGCCGCCCACAGCTTTATAAGCCCTGTTGCCAACATGAAACTCGGTGCGCAAATCCTGTAGCGCCAACAAATCATCGCTGGCCACTGGCGGCGTTTCTTTGCGTTCCACAATGGTGGTGGGCAAAGGCCGTGACAGGGCGCCAGATTTCAAGCGAGGGTCAATGGCGTCGCGCACCCCATCGCCGAGCAAGTTGATCGACATGACGATCAAGAAGATCATAATCCCCGGCACAATTGATGTGTGTGGCGAGGTAATCAGCGCCGCGCGCGCCTCCCCAAGCATCGACCCCAAATCCGCTTGTGGCGGTTGGGAGCCAAGGCCGAGGAAGGACAGGCCCGCCGTTTCCAAAATCATCCAGCCGATGGTGGTCGACATGGCAATCACAATCACCGGCAACACGTTTGGCAAAATCTCAGATAGGATAATCTGGATATTGCTCATGCCGCTCAGCCGTGCCGCATCGACAAATTCCTTGTTGGCCAACCCCACCGTCACGCCGCGAATATTCCGGGCGAAAAACGGGATATTGACCGCAGCAACAGCGATCAGTGCGTTGATCAACCCCGGTCCGAGCGCCGCCACAATCGCCAGCGCCAACAGGATATAGGGGAAAGCCATCAGCATATCGACAAGGCGCATAATCACATTGTCGGTGCGGCCGCCCAAAAAGCCCGCGACAATACCGATTGTCGAGCCAATAAAGGCGGCGATCAATGCGGCAGCAGCACCAACAGCCAACGACAAACGCGTGCCCCACATCAGGCGAGACAGCAAATCGCGCCCCAAATGGTCGGTGCCCAGCAAATGCCCAGCCGAGAAAGGCGGCATAAACCGATCCGCAGTCGCCGTGATATCTGGATCTGGCAACGGCAGAATTGGCGTCAACAGCGCCAGCAGCAAAATGAAGGTCAGCACAACGGCGCCAAGGCCAGCCAAACGGTTGCGGAATAAAAGCTTGAGAAACTGGATCATGATTTGATCCTCGGATCGAGTAGAGATTGCGCCACATCAACCACAATGTTGAACAGCACGTAACAGGCAGCCACAAACACAACACCGCCCTGCACCAATAGGATGTCGCGTTTCAAAATCGCGTCCACCAACATGCGGCCGATGCCCGGCCACTGAAACACCATTTCAATATAAACCGCACCGGACAGCACAAACCCGGCTTGAATGCCGAGCACAGGAATAATGGTCACCATCGCGGATTTCAGCGCGTGACCCAAAATCACCTTGCGTTCGTGCACACCTTTGGCGCGCGCGGTACGGATATAATCTTGCCGCAACACTTCGAGCATCGCCGAGCGCGACATCCGCGCCACAACACCTGTGGCCACCGCCGCCAAAGCAAGCGCAGGCATAATCAAATGATTGAGCAAATCGGGAATATCGCCGCCGCCATAAATCGCATACATGCCAGACACCGGAAACCAGCGTAGGCGCACGGCAAAAACCAAAATCATCACCATGCCTAAAAAGAAGGAGGGGATGGAAATGCCAATCAAAACCGTGAAGGTGATGGCCTTATCGGCCCAACCATATTGCCGTGCAGCGGAAATAACCCCGGCCAAAATACCGAACAACGCGCAGAGCACAAAGCTGGTGCCAGCCAGGATAAGCGTGGCGTTAAAGCGTTCTAAAATCTCGTCAAGAACCGGACGGTTCAACGAATAGGAGCGTCCAAAATCACCGGTGAGCATATTGCCCAGCCAAATGAAGTAGCGCTGAAACAGGGGAGCGTCTAAACCAAGGTCTTTATTGATTTTTGCTACGTTTTCCGGTGTCGCATAAGCGCCCAAAATCGCGGTCGCCGGGTCACCGGGGATCATCGCCATGATCAGAAAAACAATGAGCGTAATGCCAAATAAAACTGGAATGGCCGATATAAGCCTTTTTAGAATATAGGCAGCCATTATTCCCTCCCCCAAACAAAAGAAACTGGCGGACCAATGAGCCCGCCAGCCGCTAGATTATTTCTTGGTCACATTCTGCAAGTGAAGCAAGAAGGATGGTTCGAGATCGAAGTTCTCCACCCGGTCATTGGTCACAGCATTTTGCTTCCAGTTGGCCACAAAGACCCATGGCGCATCTTCTTGAACGATGACCTGCATCTCACGATACAGCTCAGCACGTTCCTCTTGGCTGGTAGATGTGCGGGCTTTTTCAAGCAGCTCATCCACTTTTTCATTGGAGTAATAGCCAGAGTTGAAGCCACCATTTTCAGGCCATGCATCTGTGCGCAGCGCAAGATAAGGCAATGTGTCTGGATCATTTGTCATCCACGCCATTTCCGCCATATCGGCTTTGCCCTCAAGGCCAGGGTTCACTTCACCCAAGAAGGTGTTCCACTCATAAGTCTCGATTTTCACATCAAGACCAACAGCGGCTAGATCCGCCTGAATGGCTGTGCCCATGGCAACAGGATCAAGCATGCCTGAACCACCTTCGGTGACGTAGAAGGTCAGCTCCGCGCCTTCTGCACCGGCTTCAGCCAACAATTCTTTGGCTTTTTCCGGGTCATAAGGATAGGGGTCTAGCTCTTCATTATAAGCCCACGCAAACGCAGGTGGTGTTGGACCAGCAGCAACGGCGGCTGTACCTTCCAGCACATCATTCACAAGTGCTTCTTTGTTGATGGCATAATTGGCAGCCTGACGCACAAGTTTGTTGGCGAATGGGCCTTCCTTGGCGTTCAAGATCAAGAACCAAACGTGCGGACCAGCTTGCTCAACAATGGTGAAATCATCACCCTGGAATTGAGACAATGCCGTTGGCGGCACTTCCACCATCATATCGATACCACCAGCGAGCATTTCAGCCACGCGGGTGTTGGCGTCGGTAATCGGACGGAAAACAACTGCTTGCACACCGGCTGGGTCGCCCCAATAATCGGCATAACGATCAACCACAACGCGCTCGTTTGAAGCCCATTCAACAAATTTGAATGCCCCTGTGCCTGTTGGGTGACGGCCAATATCCTCACCATGCTCTTTCACCGCAGCAGGTGACACCAACAAGCCTGTTGGATAAGCAAGGTTCGACATAAATGGCGCATATGGCGCGTTCAGTTTGAACTTCACGGTAAGCTCATCAACCGCCATTGTTTCTTCAACAGCAGAGAAGAAGAAGGCCAGCGGAAATGGACCAGTGTTGTGATAAGGGTGGTCCTCATCCAACATCCGATCAAAGTTGAATTTCACCGCTTCAGCGTTGAGTGGCGAACCATCATGGAAGGTTACCCCTTCACGTAGTTTAAACGTATATTCGGTGCCATCTTCGCTGATGTACCAGCTTTCAGCCAAAGCCGGAGCAACTTCCAATGTGCCAGGCTTGTAGCGCACCAAGCCTTCATAAAGGTTCACCAGAATCCGGAAATCATTCACCGCGGTGACAGCCGCCGGGTCCAATGATTTTGGTTCTGCAATTTGGCCCACCACCAGCACGTCCGCTGGCGTTTGCGCATGGGCGCTTGTGAGCGCGGGGAACATCCCCAACGCTGCGATAGAGGCCGCGACGAATGCGCGACGCGTTAATTTCAGAATTTGCATATTGACCTCCCTTTCGGATCAACCTGTATTTATCATGATAAATTGCAACCGTCAATTTTTCATGATAAATAGAACCCAAGGAGCTATTATGACATACTCAATTCTTGTGTTCGATCCAGAGACCAAGCAACTTGGCGCAGCCGCGGCCACTGGCTCACTTTGTGTGGGTGGCTGGGTGTTGCGTGGACGCGTCAATGTGGCTTAACCGCCAGCCAAGGCGCAGCCCCCAGCACATTCTGGCGCGACGATGTTTTAGATTTATTGCAACAGGGAAAAGCCGTTGATGACGCAGTACAATCCGTAACCAACGCTGATCAGGGACGCGAATCGCGCCAATTGGCAGCCCTTGATTCTCGCGGCAACGCGGCCGCCTTCACCGGCAGTAAAAATACCCAAATAGCTTTAGCGCAACAATTTGAAAACGGCGTCGCTCAGGCAATCTGTTGGCACATGAAAATGTCATCTCGGATGCCATTGCAGGTTTTCAAGAAGGCAACCGCCATATGGGCGAGCGTTTACTAACCGCGCTCCACGCCGCTCAGGAGTCTGGCGGTGATTCTCGCGGCCTTATGTCGGCAGCCATGTTGATCATTTCACCCACCGAGGCACCGATCGATCTGCGCATTGATTATAGTGAAAAACCGCTCACCGATTTGAGCGCCCTTTATGAGCGCGCGATGACAGGCGAATATCGCGATTGGCATCTCACCGTACCCACCCTGAACAATAAGGAGCGTGGCCTTGACTGATTGGGGACAATTGGCGGCCGAACGCCTTACCGAAATCGCAAAAATCTCTGAAGACGGCCCCGGCGTCACCCGCCTGCCTTCACCCGCGAACATGCCGACGCTGCTCAAATGATCGAAGGCTGGATGCGCGACGCGGGACTGGAAACGCATCTCGACGCGGCAGGCACCTTGGTCGGACGCACTAACTTCACCGGCGCCAGCCAAACCCTTTACATGGGATCGCACCAAGACAGTGTGCGCCACGGCGGCGCATATGATGGCATCATGGGGGTCGCACTCCCCATACTGGCCCTCAAAAAACTGAGCGCTGAAGGCAAAACACTGCCGTTCAATGTCGAAATTCTCGCCTTTGCCGATGAGGAGGGAGTTCGCTTTCCTACCGCCCTCATCGGCTCGCGCGCTGGCGGGCACCTATGACCCAGCGGTCTTGAACCTGCAAGATCGTGATGGCATCTCCATCGACAAAGCGTTGCGCGCCTTCGGCCTGTCGCCAGAAAATATCCCCAAGCTCAAACGCAATAACAATCAGGCACTTGGCTATCTCGAGGTGCACATCGAGCAAGGTCCGGTTTTGCAAGATGAAAACCTTTCATTGGGCGTGGTCACCGCAATTTGTGGCATTGAGCGCCACAGCGTCACCTTCCATGGCGTTTCCGGCCATGCGGGCACATTGCCCATGCGCAACCGGCAAGACGCGCTGGTGGGGGCGAGCAAACTAATCAGTTTTGTGCATGAACTGGCGCTGAACACCGAACATCTTCGCGCCACCGTGGGCGCCCTCGACATATCGCCGAACGTGGTCAACGCAGTGCCCAATGAAGCACGCCTCACGGTGGAAATGCGATCGGCGGACGACACGATCCGCGCCGAGGCAGCCCAGCAAATCGAAGACCAGGCGAATGAAATCGCCAAGGCGTATGGCCTCACGCTGAGCTATGACAAAACCTATGCGCAGCCGGCACAACAATGTGCCGACAGCTTGACCCAGCCGCTTTCAAAAGCGGTGCAGGCGCATCTGGGCCGCACACTGGCGCTCCCCTCTGGCGCCACCCATGACGCGTCTGCCATGGCCGATCTCGGCCCCATGGCCATGATGTTCGTGCGCTGCAAGGATGGCATTAGCCATAACCCAGACGAATACGCCTCGCCAAATGACATGGGCGATGCGGTCAATGCTTTGACATCATTTATAGAGAATTTGGCGAAGGCGGTTTAATCAGCCGCCTTGAAAGCCCTTCATAAAGGCGGTCAGATTGTCGCCCAGCTCATCGCAAAGATAGCCGCCCTCTTGGATCATCACGCATGGCAAGTCCAATTGCGCAAAGCGCCGCCCAATCTCCGCAAAGCCTTGCTCACTGACGGAGAGCCCGCCAAAGGGATCACCCTCAAAAGCATCCAGCCCGAGCGCCACGACAACAATGTCAGCGCCAAAATCGCGCACCCGCTCTAGCCCCTTGTCTAGCGCCTCCAAAAAGCCTTCGTCACCAGTGCCCATTTTGAGCGGCAAATTGAGATTGGTGCCCAATCCTTCGCCCTCGCCCCGCTCCTGAGCGTGGCCCCAGAAAAACGGATAATAGCGGATCGGGTCAGCGTGCACTGAAACGGTCAACACATCTGGATCGGCATAAAAGATGCCCTGCGTGCCGTTGCCATGATGCAAATCCACATCGACAATCGCCGCCCGCAATCCGTTTTGCTTGAGATGCGCCGCTGCGATTGCGGAGTTATTGAAAAAGCAAAAGCCCCCAGCCAAATCAGAAAAGGCATGGTGCCCCGGTGGGCGACAAAGACCATAGCTTGCCTTGGCACCGGCCATCACATCATTGGTGGCGCTCACGGCGCTTTGCGCACTCCAGTAGGCCGAATGAAATGTATGCTCGGAAATTGGACACGCCGTGTCGGCCATATGAAACCCAGCCTGCCCGACCGCAGATTTGGGATAGCTTACCGTGCGCCGATCCGGGTGAATGTTGGGAATAACTTCCGGCGATGCCCCGTCAATACGCTGCCAGCGCGTATAAATGTGCCGAAGAAAATGAATATATTCAGCACTATGCACCCGCGCAATTGGCGCCATGCCATGATCTTCAGTTGCGCTTTGGCTCAACCCCGCGGCTTTCGCACCATCCACCAAGGCTTGCACCCGGCCAGGCTGTTCTGGATTGGGTTGCGGTGCCCCAGAAGAAAGGAAATTAACCGGGTTATGTTGCCGCTGGGCTTCATCAAAGAAAAACTTCATTACGAATATTGTCTCTCAATCGTTGGCGTTTCAGCTTTAGGCGCAATGCCCAGAATTTGTCTGCTCTCCGCGGGAGTGGCCACCTGTTTGCCATTGGCTTCGATCAGGCTGCGCACCTTGTCGACTTGCTGCGCGTTCGAGGTCGCCAACTCGCCTTTGGCGATATAAAGATTATCCTCAAGCCCCACACGCACATGGCCACCAAGGGCAATAGAAAGCGCCGCCATCTGCATTTGCGCGCGCCCTGCCCCGATCACCGAAAATGTATAGTCAGAACCGAACAATTTATCGGCAGTGTTCTTGAGAAAATAAAGCACTTCAGGCAGTGGCGGTGCACCACCCAAAACGCCCAAAACAAACTGCAAAAAGAAAGGCGGTTCAAGCACACCGCGATTGGCCAAATGATCCAGCATATAGAGATGGGATACGTCATAGCATTCCAGCTCAAAAACGGTCGGACGCTGATCCAAGGTCCCAACGATCTCACCAATATCGCGCGGCGTATTTTTGAACACCAAATCGTCAGAACCACGCAAAAATGGTTCTTCCCACGCATGCTTCCAGCTCTTGATCCGGTCGGCCAAGGGGTATAGCGCAAAATTCATCGTGCCCAAATTAAGCGAGGCCATCTCTGGCTGAAGCTGGGCAGACGCCGCCAAGCGATCCTCAAGCTTCATCACAGCAGAACCGCCTGTCGACATGTTCAAAATTGCGTCGCTTTGATCCGCCAATTGCGGAAAAAGCCATTCCAGTGTGCCAAGTCAGCGCTGGGTTGCCCGGTCTCAGGATCGCGTGCGTGCAAGTGCAAAATCGATGCGCCAGCCGCGCTCGCTGCTTTGCCTTCGCGCACCATATCGTCGCCAGTGACGGGCAAGTAAGGCGACATAGAAGGCGTATGTATAGAGCCTGTGAGCGCGCAGCTCACAATCACTTTATTGCTCATTCACGCCACCTCTTTGAGATAAAGATCGGCGAACTGGCTCAGGGATTTTTCCAGCAACCCCATCAATTCGTCCACTTGCGCGGACGACGTGATCAACGGGGGGCAGACCATAAAATGGTCGCCCTCAGCCCCGTTGCGGGTGCGTCGTGAATAAATGATCAAGCCATTGTCATAGGCAATATTCACCAGCTTGGCATGAGCGTTAAGCTCTTTTGGCAAAACCTGTTTGGTGGTCACATCGGCCATCAATTCAAACGCCAGCAACAGCCCTTTGCCGCGCACGTCTCCAATAAAGGGATATTGGGATTGAAGGTCGCACAGCCTGTCATAAACCATGCCGCCAATGCGGTTGGCGCGGGCGCATAATTGCTCATCTTCCACCACATCCAGCACGCCCATGCCAGCCGCCGCCGCCAGCGGCATCGCTGCGTTGGTAAAGCCGTGCAAAAAGCCGCCATGGTCCAGTACGTCTTCAACCAGATCATTGCGAGAAATCACCGCGCCAAGAGGCACATAGCCCCCGCCCAACCCCTTGGCGCTGATGATCATGTCAGGCGTGGCGTCAAAGTGGTCCGCCGCAAAATAGGCACCAGTACGCCCGCCGCCTGTCATTACCTCGTCATAGATCAACAATAGTCCGTATTTGTCGCATAGGGCACGCAGCCCTTCCATATAGCCAGCGGGCGGCACAAGCGCCCCGGTGGAAGCACCACCTATTGGCTCCACCAAAACCGCGAGAACACTCTCCGGCCCTTCAGCCAAAATCTTGTCTTCCATCTGGTGCACATAGTGCGCTCCAGTTGCCGGATCATCCATATCCAACCCATCAAGATAATGCAGCGGTGCCCGCACTTTCGGCATCTCACGCATCATCGGCGCAAACGGGTCGGCAAAGGGCGGCGTGCCGGTGACAGCCACCGCGCCAAGCGTCGATCCATGATAAGAAGGCGTGCGAGAAATGATTTTGAATCGATTGGGCTCGCCACGCGCAAGTGTCGCCTGCCGCGCCAGCTTGATCGCCGTCTCCACCGCTTCAGATCCACCGGAAACGAAAAAGACTTTATCCAGTCCAACGGGTGCCTTTTTGGCCAACCGTTTGGCAAAGCGTTCAACAATTTCACTTTGAAAGTGCAACCGATACGCAAAAGTTGCTTTCTGCATCTGCACAGACATGCAGGCCAACACATGCGGATGCGAATGCCCGATATTGGACACCATCGCGCCGGAAGACCCATCCAGATAACGATGACCGTCAACATCCCACAAATAGATGCCTTCGGCCCGGTCGATAAATGGTCTTGTCTGTCTGCTTTGATAAAAGAGATGGTCCGACACCGCCTCTAATCCCCAAGCAAAGTGCAGTTTTGCGGATCAAAGTGAACTTGTGCCTCATCGCCCTGATTGAACAGCGCTTGGCCCACCATATTGATCGCCTGTAATTTCTGATCGCCCACATGCACAAAATAGCGCACGGATTGCCCCAAATAATCCACGGCTTCCACCGTACCTGTGGCAGACACATGCCCAGCTGGCAGCTTCGCCTTCTTGTCGCCGAGTTGCAACTTTTCAGCCCGCAGCACCAGCTTGCCTTTTTGCGACGCGCTGCCCTTAGGCACTTGTGTGGTGTCCACCTCGAGCTTGCCAAAATGCGGCAATTCAATCGCCACTTTGTCAGCACCTGCACCTTCAACAGAAACATCCATAAGGTTAGACGCGCCCAAAAACTGCGCCACAAACTCAGAAGCCGGACGGTTATAGACATCCCAAGGGCTGCCCACCTGTTCGATGCGCCCATCGCGCATCACCACAATATTATCAGACATGGCCAACGCCTCGCCCTGATCGTGTGTCACGAACACCGTGGTCACGCCGAGTTTTTCCTGAATATTTTTCAATTCAACCCGCATGTCCTCGCGCAGATTGGCATCGAGCGCTGAAAGCGGCTCATCCAATAGCAACACATCAGGTTCAATCACAATCGCCCGGGCCAGCGCGATCCGCTGCTGCTGCCCACCAGAAAGCTGCGTCGGATAGCGATCGCCCATATCGGGCAATTGCACCAACTCCATCGCAGCCTTAACTTTTTGCTCTACTTCAGCCTTCGACACATTGCGATATTTCAAGCCAAAGGCACATTTTCAAAAATCGTTTTGTGCGGAAACAGCGCATAGCTTTGAAACACAATGCCCAAATTACGCTTGTGGATCGGCACGGTATTGACCCGTTGCCCCTTCACCAAAATGTCGCCTTCGGTCGGGTCCAGCAAACCTGCGATCATGCGCAAAGTTGTGGTTTTGCCGCAGCCGGAGGGCCCCAAAAGCGTGAGAAAACTGCCTTGCTCAATCTCTAAATTGAGCGGATGCACGGCTGTGAACGTGCCAAATCTTTTAACGATATTGTCTAAGGTAACGGCGGTGTTCATGATGATTTCATCCCGTGCAAAAATGATGGACGATGCCGCGCACCGCCCACCACATTGATAAAATTAATAGCCTTTTTGAACGCGTCCAAACATTTTGGACCATTCAGCTTCATTGCCATTCCAGTAATCTGGATTTGCAAAGGTCAGACCATCGAGCTTGCCTGTTGGATCAAATGCAGGAAGCGTTGGGATTTTTGACCCCAGATCCACTTTTGATGGGTCAAGCGCTGGTGGATAGTTTTGCGCTTCAGCCACAGCAATTGAAGTTTCAGGCGCCAACATAAAGTTCAGCAACTCCTCAACTGCACCCAAAGGTGAGCCTTTGATCACGAACAGACATTCCTGCCAGCCGAAGCCGTTTGGCGGATCATAGTAGCCAATGTCATGGCCCTGCTCTTGCAGTGCAAAGATACGGCCAGACCAGCCTTCAGTGACATAGATTTCTTCTTCAGCCAGAAGCTCATCAATTCCGCGCCAGAACCCCAATATTTAAGGGCCAAGTCCCGGTGCGTGCGGATCGCGTCCCAAACCGCATCCATATCCTGAATGTTGTTCGGATCTTGATCTGTTTGCAGCGCGCCGTACCAAATCCGGGTACGCCAATCGCTCCAACCGCCGATTTTGCCTTTATATTTCTCATTGAGCATGATGCGAGCGCCTTGCTCTTTCATTTCCTCATCAGAAATATATTTGCGGTTATAGGCCAACCCGGTTGTACCATAATCATAAGGCACGCATGAAAGTGCATCGCCTGAAACAGCGCGGAACACATCCACAAGCTTTGGAATAACCAAATCGAGATTTGGGATATTGTCGGTGTTCAACGCAGTTGAGTAACCCAGATTGTGATAGCGGGCATAGTCAAACACGCCAGACAAGTGAGCGATGTTGTATTCGCCTTCTTGTGCTGTTTTCACGCGCGCCAAATATTCGTCACCACTGCCGAATGTGCCATCAACCACTTCGATGCCTGTCTTGGCAGTGAACGGATCAAAGGCTTTTTCGCGGAACGCTTCTGAGACAACACCGCCCCAGCCATCAAACCGCACTTGGCTCACATCTTGGGCAAAGGCCATGTTGCCGAATGGCATTTGCACGCCATAGGCCGCACCAGCAGCGCCCAAAAGCCCGAGAAATTTCCGACGGCCAATGTCACCATTGCCATACATTTCTCTTAGGCGTTCATATCTTTTTGTATCGTCCATTATTCCCTCCATAGGATTGCTCGATTGCGATTCTTGCAGCGCTATTTGTTGCGCCTTGAGGCGGACCACCTGGCCACGCCAATGCCGATTAATGGCAAACCTGTTGTCAGCATAATCATCACCGCCCCCAGCGCGTTAATCTCCGGTGAAATGGAGTTGCGCAGCATGGCGAAAATCTGTGTTGGCACGGTTTCAACGCCGCCCGGCTTCCAGAACAATGTTCCGGTGATATCGTCAAATGAGATGGTGAAAGCAAATAGCCCCCCGGCCATCACCGCGGGTAAAATCAGCGGCAACGTGATCTCGAAAAAGGCTTGAATTGGGGACGCCCCAAGCTGCGCGCTGCTTCTTCATAATCCTTTTTCACCGCCACCAAACGCGCCTGCACCACAAGCACCACAAAGGGCAGCGTGAAAATCACATGGCCCATCAAAAGCAAAAAGAAGCTCTTGGGGATATTGAGCATTTGCAAGAACAGCAACAACGCCACCGCCAGCACCACTTCGGGCACCAAAATCGGGGCGATCAACAAAGTGCTGATGCTGTTTTTGCCCGGAAAATCATAGCGCACCAGCGCGAGCGACGCCAAAACACCAAGGGTGGTGGAGATGATCGCCGTCATCAAACCAAGCGTCAACGACGTTTGAAACGCCCGCACAATCGCGTCATTTTCCCAAAGCGCCACGAACCAGCGCAATGAAAAGCCCGTCATGGGAAAGGCGCCGAACTGGTTGGCGTTGAAGGCGAGTAAAATCACCACAGCCACAGGCAAAAACATGAAGGTGTAGACCAAGATGGTCCAAGCTCGAATAAGGGGCCAACCGCGCATTATCCTATCCCCTTCGCAATCTGTCCCAGTCCCATAAACCGATTATAGGTGAGCACCACCGCGCCCAGCACCACCAGCAGCATCAACGAGAGTACCGCACCTAGCGGCCAATCGAGCTGCGTGATGATGGCTTCAAAGACCAGGTTGGCAAACATGGCATCGGTGGGACCGCCAAGTATAACCGGGGTGATATAGGTGCCAGCGCCAAGCACGAAGCACAACAGCCCCCCGGCTGCCAAACCTGGAACTGATAGGGGAAGCGTCACTTCCCAAAACGTCTGCATTGGATTTGCGCCCAAAGAGTTCGCCGCGTCTTCCAACGCGCGGTCAATCCCATCAAGGCTCACATAAGTGTTCAAAATCATGAAGGGCAGCAAAAAGTGCACCAAACCCAGAATAACTGTGGTTTCATTATAAAGCATTTGGATCGGTTCATCGATGATACCAACCCCCAGCAATAGCGAGTTGAGCGCGCCGGAAACGCCCAGAATATTAATCCAGCTCATGGTGCGGATAATATAGCTGACCCAGAACGGCAGCATCAAAAGCAACAGCAAAAAGCCCCGATTGACGCCACGAGCCCGCGCCACAAAGTACGCAACAGGATAGCCCACAAACGCACAAACGATGGTGGTGATCGCGGCGATCCGAAGGGTGCTCAACAAGATGTCACGGTAAAACCGATCCGAAAGTGCTTCTTGCCAATTGCCGAAAGAAAAGGCGGCCTCAACACCGCCAACGGAGGTGCGCAACCAAAAGGAATACACCACGATAAACATCAATGGTATAACCAGCAACAGCGCGATGGTCACCAGTGCTGGGGAGAGCAGCACCCATGGGGCCCTCTTCTCACTCTGCTCAATAGTCGCCATTAATCCCCTCCATTAATCATAGGTTTGGACATCCCCATCCATAAATCAAATAGATATTTACAATCTTGATTATTGATTTAATCTATACCCATGGATAGAGATGCTGAAAACCTAGCCAGACAGCTAGATTGGAACCTGTTGCGCATGTTTGTGGTGCTGGTGGATTCCCGCTCGATTACCCTTGCGGCATCCAGATTAGGCCTGCAACAGCCAAGCGTTTCCTCCGCGCTCAAGCGTTTGGAAGAAACTTTGGGCCGAAAGCTGATCGAGCGCGGCCCGGGCAAATTTAATGTCACTGATGCAGGCAAACAGCTTTATCGCGAAGCTGTGGATATTAACGGATCAATCCTTCGCCTCTCCACTTTGATGCGCGACATTCAAGAAACTGTACAGGGTCACGTTAAAATTGCCATGGCCAGTCATGTGCTGTGTGAATTTTTCGATGACATTCTGGGCGACTTTCATATTCAGCACCCTAAAGCCACCGTGGAAATCATCGTCGGCCCCAGCCACCATGTGATTGAGCAAGTGGTGTCACGTCAGGCCAGCTTTGGTATTTGCCTTGTCTATAACAAACACCCAAAACTGCACTATAAACACATGTTTCGTGAGCATTTTGGCCTGTATTGTGGCCCGAAACACCCGCTTTTTGGCAAGAAAAACCTCACCACCAAAGATTTAGCGGGCAACAATTGGGTGTCATTCACAACTGACCAATTGTCGGATGTGCTGCGCCCGGTCACCCTGTTGCGGGCCAAGGCCGCGCCAGAGGATGCGGTTGTCGGCTCATCGGCCAACCTTGAAGAAGTGCGCCGGATGATTCTATCGGGTTTGGGCATCGGCCCCCTGCCCGTTCACGTGGCGAAACGCGATGTGGAAATGGGCTATTTGCACCGGCTGCCGCCCTATGACGACCCGCCGGAAATCGATGTTTATGTCACCACCAACCCGGCCACCAAACTCAACCGGGCTGAACATTTGCTGTTGAAAAACCTCACCGACCGCATCGATTCCATTCCGCTCGAAGATCGCATCTTTGGCGGATAATCATGCCAATCAATGCCTTGGCCAATCACGCTGCCTAGTGGATTGACAAATTAAGTCTGCTGCTTCTTATTAGTGCCAAGATGGTTCCAGGGCGTTCTAACGACAAACTGGATGAAAAGGGAATATGGTGCGATCGACCCAAACAGGGGATCAAGTCCATAGCTGCCCCCGCAACTGTGAGCGGATAGCGAGCTGAGTTTACCACTGGCAATTTGCCGGGAAGGTTCAGACATCGCAACGACCCGCAAGTCAGGAGACCTGCCATCGCATAATATCAACCACAATCGGGCGGGGTGTCCCGGTAAGGAGTAGCGATGAATATTCTTGCGGCCGATTGGCCCATTCAAAATTGCTGTACCGTACCCACCCTGGGGAGCGGACAATGCAATTTGAAATCTTCCTAGTTAGTGCAAGTTACGTATCAAACCGCAAATTTGCGGCATTAGCAGAAACATTGGTCGCGGCGAATGAAACCCCGTGTGACGTGGTGCGCCTTGAGCATCAAGGCGACCATATGTTCAACGCGCTGGATCGCGCATTGGCCAACGGTGCGACGCGAATTGTGCTGCGGCCTATTGGCATTCCCTTTTCGCAAAGCCTGCGCAAATGGGTGCCCAATGCTGCAGCAGATTGGCTCACCCGCCAGCCTGCCCATCAAGTGGAACTGGCCATGGCCGCAGATCTTGATGAAGATCAGGAACTGCTGAAACTGGCGGCCAACCGCCCCTATCGGGCCGAACCGATTGCACCCAGAATTGACGGCATGAACGGCAAAGGCTGGGACGCGCCCCCAAGCTTTGAGCATCATTTGCTTGTCTGCACGGGCCCACGATGCCACATGCGCGGCAGCTTCGGCCTGTTGGCCCCGTTAAAAGACGCGATCGACAAAGCAGGTCTTAGCAGCAAATGCCTTATCGCCAGCACAGGATGTCTGTTTCCCTGCAACAACGGGCCCGTCTTGGTTCATTATCCCAAAGGCGATTGGTATCAGCTCAATTCGGAGCAAGATGTGGCAACATTTGTGAACGAGGTCCTCATCCATCAACGCGCATCAAAGCTGCGGCTGCCCTTTTCACCCGCACAACAACCAGCGCCAGCAACGAAAAACGCCAATGCCGTTGGCGAGACGCAGGAAAGGGCAAAGCTCCATGCTGAATAGCCCTAAGTCGCACGCTGAATAACAGGCAATCTAGACTTGCCAAACAGATAAAACGTGATGTAATAACATTACAAAAGCAAAATTGACCTTAAAAATATGATCAAAAAAACTGACCACCGCTGCCCTATTCACCACCCTTTTGGCAACCTCCGCATTGGCTGACACGATTCAGTATGAAAGCTGTGGCCAGCCCATCACGATTGATGAAGCGCCCAATCGCGCCATCACCCTCAACCAGCAGGCCACTGAGGTGATGCTTGCCTTGGGGCTGGAAGACCACATGGTCGGCACCGCCTATTTGGAAGATGAAATCCCCGCGCAATGGCAGGATGCTTATGATCAGGTGCCTGTCATCGCGGAAAACTACCCCGCCAAGGAAGTTGTCTTGATCGAAGAGCCTGATTTTTTTGTTTGCCGGATTTGCATCGGCCTTCGCCGAGAAAAATGTTGGCACGCAAGAGGAGTGGATTGCACGCGACGTTGCCACCTATCTGGTGGACGCCTCTTGCGATCAATACAATCCAAAAAACACCCCAGTCACCACAGCGCCAATTCTAAAAGACATCAAAATCATTGGCGACATATTTGGTGTTGAAAAACAGGCCGAGCAATTGATGGCGGAAACCGCTGCCCGCCTTGAAAAGGTCCGGACGCACAATCCCGGTGCAGGGCGTACCGCCTTTTTCTATGATAGCGATGATGACCCCGTTTACACGGCTGGATGCTGCGGCAGCCTTGCCCTGCTCATGCACATCTTGGGGTTGCAAAGCATCACTGATAGCATTGAAGGCCGCTGGGTAAATGTCGGCTGGGAACATGTTGTGCAACAGGATCCGGAGATCATTGTGATCAATGATGCAGTGTGGTCTCCAGCGAATGAAAAAATCCAAAAACTGAAAACTGATCCGGTATTGGCGCAATTGCAGGCGGTGAAAAACGAACGCTTTGTAATTATCCCCTTCTCCCAAACGGTGCTGGGTATGCGTTTTGCCGACGGCGTGGAAAATCTTGCGCAACAGATCGAACAGATGGACCAATAAGATGCAGGCAGCGCGGCTTCCCCTCATCACAATCGGTGCCTGTATCGCCTTGTTCGTCATGGTGATTGCCGGCACTTTTTGGGGCACTGCGCCGATCCCTTGGGATCAAAAACTGGCCGTTTTACTGCGCGCGCCTGATGCCAAATCGAGCCTCACTATGATCATTTGGGAATGGCGATTGCCGCGCGTCTTGGCGTGTGCAGTTGTTGGCGCTGCACTTTCTTTGAGTGGTTCACTTATTCAAACAGCCCTGCGCAACCCATTGGCTGATCCCTATTTGTTGGGCCTATCTTCCGGCGCCTCCGCCGCGGCTGTCGCAGCCATTATCTGGCTTCCGGCCGGCATCGTCGCGGCGTTTGGCTTACCCCTGATTGCCTTTTTGGGCGCCGCCACCGCGTTCGGCATCACGCTTTTAATGGCCTATAGTCGAGAACGTCCGATGGACCGGCTGTTGGTCATTCTTGCAGGCGTGGCGGTCTCATTGCTGTTCCAATCGTTTACAGCCTTCCTGCTGCACATCTCGGAACCCAACGCCGCCAAGTCCGCGCTCAACTGGTTGATGGGGTCAGCCGCAGGCACCAACTGGCATGATTTACCGCTGATCACCATCGCCACCCTTATTGTTGCCGCAGTAGCCCTGTCCCAGCACAGGCAATTGGATGCCCTGTTGATGGGCGACGCCCGCGCCACATCGCTTGGTGTCGCCACAGGGCCGCTCAAACTGTCGATATTCCTGGCCACCGCACTGCTTACCGGCCTTAGTGTCTCCATTATTGGCATTGTGGGTTTCGTCGGGTTGATCGTGCCGCATTTGGCACGGCAATTATGCGGTTCCGGCCACAAAAAACTCATTCCACTCGCTATGATTTTCGGCGCGCTTATCCTTACTTTCACCGACCTGCTGTGCCGCATCCTACTCGCCCCAAGCGAATTGCCGCTGGCCGTGCTGCTCGCCTTGTTCGCCACACCACCCTTTATCTTCATTCTGAGGCAGACCCGTCATGTTGCATAAAGCCTCCTCCGCTCAAACCACATCGATCTTCAGGCTGAATAATGTCGGCTTTGCAATTGGCAACAAGGCACTTGTGCAAGATTGCACGTTCGACGTGCCCAAAGGCAGTTTTATGGGCCTTTTGGGGCCAAACGGTGCCGGAAAATCATCATTGCTGCGATTACTCTATCGCGAAAAAAAGCCCACCACCGGGCGCATCGAGGCGTTTGGCGCGCCGCTTGAAAACTGGAGCCGCAAAGGCTTCGCGGCCAAAGTCGGCACCGTGCTGCAAGAAAAGGCGCAATTGGCCGGCCTCACGATCGCCCAGGTCGCAGGATTGGGACTTTTCCCGCTGGCCTGTTCCAAGCATGAACAAACGGAACGGGTTCGCACCGCCTTGGAACTGGTGGAGCTTTGGGATCGGCGCGACGAAAACGCGGGCTATCTGTCTGGTGGCGAACAGCAACGTTTGTTCTTCGCCCAGATTCTCGCCCTCGACCCGGACGTCTATGTGCTGGACGAGCCAAACAATCATTTGGACATCTATTTCCAGATTCGATTGCTCGACCATATTAAGGCCAAGGGCAAAACGGTAATTGCTTCTTTTCACGACATTAATCTGGCCGCTCGATATTGCGATAGTGCGGTGCTTATGCACGAATCCCAGATGGTGGCCAAAGGACCATTGGCCGACGTGCTATCGCCAGGGCGGCTAAAAAGCGTTTACCGCGTCGATGCTGAATTCGCCAACAGCGCCATTGCGATAAACGCCCCTTTTGATCAATTTGCAGTGCGCTAAACCTAGCGCACCACATAGACGGAGCAGTTCGAGTGGCGGACAACGCGCGCCGCATTCGGCCCCAAAAGGAAATCGCGGAAATCTGGTTTGTGGGCGCCGATCACGATCAAATCCGTGCCCGCCTTTTCTGCGGTCTGCAAAATTTCTTCATAGGCATTGCCCACGGAAACAATGTGGCGCACGTCCTTGTTGGCTTCCGCACCCACCACATCTTCAGCCACTTGAACCAGCTTTTTGTGTGCTGCTTCTTGAGCCTTTTTGGTGTGGTCGGAATCAAAGTAGCTACCCACAACGCTCATGCCGTAATCGGGCACCACGGTGATCACGTCCAGCCGCGCGCCATCCATTTGAGCCAGCTTGTTGGCCATCTCCAGCACGTGTTTCTCATCATCAGGTCGATTAATATCAATCGCACAAAGAACAGTTTTACTCATTATGCACTCACCTCCCTCAAGGTTTTGGCACGCCGTGATTGCAAGAAAGCCACAAAGCCAAGCAAGATAAATGTTGGAATAAACATCAATTCCTGCGGCAATTGTTGCACGCGCACTTTCGCTTCCTCCAAAATAACGGCTGATCGCCATAGAAATCGAAATCGCTCATCTTGTTAAAATACGGCGTCCCGGGGAATGGCTCTTCCATCAGCAATTGATCGCCATCCGCCATAAAGGCCAGACCAAGTGCGCCTAACCGTTCGTCCGCAGTGGAACCTTCATTGAAGTTCAGCACCAGCGTGCGTTCTTTTGGCTCACCTGTGTCGAAATCGGGACCACTCACCACAATGCGCATTTCTTTATCGGCATCAACCGACCCGACGGTTTCAGTGAAGGCGGCGGGTGCCACGTCACGATAGGGTGGTTGCACTTGGTCCATAAAGAAGTCGGGGCGGAATAATGCGAAGGCGATAAAGATCAGCATGACGCTCTCCCAAATCCGGCTTTTGGTCAGAAACCAACCCATGGTGCCCGCGGTAAAGACCAATATGGCTATGGTCGCCACCACAAAAACGATGATCCCTTGCCACCACGTCACATCAATCAGCAACAAATCTGTGTTGAAGATAAAGAAGAACGGCAGGGCCACTGTGCGCAGCGAATAAAAGAACGCGATAAAGCCCGTGCGGATCGCATCGCCACCCGAAACGGCGGCGGCCGCGAAACTCGCCAGCCCCACCGGCGGCGTCACATCCGCCATGATCCCAAAATAAAACACAAACAGGTGGACGGCGATCAAAGGCACAATCAAACCAGATTGTGCGCCCAGTTCAACAACCACGCCAGCCATCAGGCTCGAAACCACGATATAGTTCGCAGTGGTCGGCAAGCCCATGCCCAAGATCAAAGAGAGCACGCCGACAAAAACCAGCATCAGGATCAAGTTACCGCCCGAGACCAGCTCCACCAAATCTGCCATCACTTGGCCAATGCCCGTCAAAGTCACCGTGCCCACAATGATGCCGGCTGTGGCTGTCGCCAGACCAATCCCGATCATATTGCGCGCGCCTTCAATCAGCCCGGCAATCAAATCCATGACACCCAGCTTGACCTTCTCGCCATAATCGCCCGCATTGCGGAACATCGCCTTCAAGGGCCGCTGTGTCAGCAAAATCACAAACAAAAGCGAGGTCGCCCAGAAGGCCGAAAGCCCGGGTGATTTTTGCTCGATCATCAAGAAATAAACCAGCACCACAATCGGCAGCAGATAATAAAGCCCGGCCTTATAGATTTCTGCAATCTCAGGCAGTTCAACATCTTCTGAATTGGGATCATCAGGCACCAGATCATCCGTTTTTGAAGCCAACCAAACCAGGGCCGCATAGGCCATAAACAGCATCAGCGCCAGCACCCAACCGGCATTTTCCGGCACGAGCGCCGTCACCCAGCGCACCGGATATTGAATGCCATAACAAAGCGCAGCAAAGCCGACAAAGAACGCAGCCATACCACCAATTGTGCGGCCAACAGATACAACCTTATTGCCCAAAGTCGGCATATTACGCTTCACCGCTTCAAGGTGAACGATATAAACCAGCGCGATGTAAGAAATGGTGGCAGGCAGGAAGGCATGGGTGATCACTTCTACATAGGAAATACCCACATACTCAACCATCAAAAACGCGGCAGCGCCCATCACGGGGGGCATGATTTGCCCGTTCACTGAGGAGGCCACTTCAACTGAACCCGCCTGCTCGCTGGTAAAGCCAACGCGCTTCATCAGCGGAATAGTGAAGGTACCAGTTGTCACCACATTGGCAATGGACGAGCCGGAGATTAGGCCTGTTGCCGCAGAGCCAACAACCGCTGCTTTCGCCGGACCACCCTTGAGGTGCCCCAACGCGCCAAACGCCATCTTGATAAAGTAGTTGCCCGCGCCGGCCTTATCCAAAAGTGCGCCAAACAACACAAACAAGAACACAAATTTCGTCGATACCCCAAGCGCAATGCCGAATACGCCCTCGGACGTGATCCACATATGGCTCATAGCCTTTTTGAGCGAAGCCCCTTTCCAGCGCATCACTTCAGGCACCCAATCCGAGGACCCGAAAAACACATAGAGCATAAAGATCGTGGCGATAATCGCCATCGCTGGGCCAAGCGCTCGTCTCGTGCCCTCAAACAAAATCAAGACACCAACAAGGGCAACCCACTTGTCCGTGTCGTCAGCCAACCCACCGGCGGCGACAATTTTGTCGTAAAAGAAAAACCCATAAAGAGCAATAAATGCCCCAAGAATACCCAAAACCCAGTCTTGTACCGGGATCTTATGGCGCGGACTGGATTTGAGCGCCGGATAAGCCATAAAGGCCAAAAACAAGGCAAACGCCAAATGCAATTGCCGCGAATTATTGATCAAATCGCTCGGCAAAATGTAATTTGATAGTGGAGATGCGAGCGTGACCTGATAAATGGACCACACCAACGCAACTGCGGCCAAAAACAAGCCGACGGACCCTTCTGGATTTCGCGACCCAGCGTCGCTCGATGCAACCAAATCCTGCAGTTCAGACTCACTCAGTCCGCTGCCTTTACCCGTGCTTTTGACCATTTTCTCCCCCTTCGAAAACTCTTACTCAAACCCAAAAATGGCAGAGCAAGACGCGCAGTCCCCAAACTCAGCATTTAACTATGCCGCAAAAAAAATGGCAGGGGCGCAAATCGGCCCCTGCCACGCTGTTGATAAGTCTGGCTTATTCAATCCAGCCTTGTTCGCGATAATATTTCGCAGCACCATCATGCAATGGAGCTGAAAGACCTGCTGTCGCCATTTCTTGAGGATCAAGATTTGCAAAAGCTGGGTGCAGCTGTTTGAAGTCGTCAAAGTTTTCAAAAACTGATTTCACCACTGTGTACACAGCGTCTTCAGACACGTTGGTTGAGGTCACAAATGTTGCGCCCACACCAAAGGTTGATGTGTCTTCATCATTGCCGCGATACATGCCACCAGGAATGGTTGCAGTCCGGTAAAATGAATTGTCTGCGATAAGCTTTTCGACAGCTTCGCCGTCAACATTCACCAATACTGAATCACATGAAGTTGTGGCTTCTTGAATTGAACCAGATGGGTGACCAACAGTATAAACCATCGCGTCGATCTGGTTGTCACAAAGCGCAGCAGACTGCTCAGCCGCTTTCAACTCTGTGGCCAAAGCAAAATCTTCCATTGACCAGCCTTTGGCATCCATCAACACTTCCATTGTGCCGCGTTGGCCTGAACCTGGGTTACCAATGTTCACGCGCTTGCCTTTGAGGTCGTCAAAGTTGGTGACGCCAGAATCTGCACGGGCCACAACGGTGAAAGGCTCTGGGTGCACTGAGAACACAGCGCGGAGCTCTTCAAATGGGCCAGCATCTTCAAAACGTGATGTGCCATTATAGGCGTGATACTGCCAGTCAGACTGGGCAACACCAAATTCCAATTCGCCTTCACGAATGGTGTTGATGTTGTAAACAGAACCACCTGTAGATTCTACTGAACAGCGGATGCCGTGATCTTTGCGGCCCTTATTGACCAAACGACAGATCGCACCACCCGTTGGGTAGTAAACGCCGGTAACACCGCCGGTACCAATGGTCACGAACTCCTCAGCTTGAGCAGTTGGCACAACCATTGCGCCTGCAATTGCCGCTACGGCAAAAGTTTTAAGGTACTTTTTCATAAGACCTCCCTTTAAGGTTAGACTAGTTTTACGCATTCCAGGTTTCCCCGAACTGTTGATTTAGGCATTCGACTTCGAAAATACGTTGTTTCGCCGCCTTGCCTGATCCCGCCACAAGCATCCCGATGATCGTTTCAATCAACACAATGGTTGCCGCGTAGGATGAGAAAAATTGTGGACTATCTGTGGCCACAATAAACCCAGTGTCAGCCTCAGCCAGCACTGGGCAAGAATGGGTGTCCGTTATCACAATCACCTTCGCGCCCATGCGCGCGGCTGCCCGCACACCCTCTATGGTGCGGCGGGCAAATGGTGGTTTTGTGACAACCAACAAAACATCATTTTTGTTGAGTGCAGATATTTCTGCCCCAAGCGATGCGCCCGCCCGCCCGGCGATGCGCCAGTTAGAGGTGAAATAGTTGGCCAGATAAGCCATATACTCGACAATGCCCGTCGAGCTAAGCGAACCAAGCAGGAGCACATTGCGCGCATTGTTTAAATAACGCACGGCTTTCTGCAATCGATCTTGCGGAATATTGTGGGTCAGCTGACCGATATTTGCAGCGCACGCAGCCGACTGCTTATTCAAAAATGGCGTACAATCGCCCATTTCGGCCTCAGCTGTAATTGCGAGGCCTTGTCGGTCATATTGCTGACGCTGCGCCCCACCGCACCGCGCAACAACTCACGCAATTCTTCATAATTTGAAAAGCCGAGCGCGCGCGCCAGGCGCGAATAAGTAGCCGGCGAAATGTCACTGGATTCTGAAATGGAACGCAACGACCGCGTTGCTGTGTCGACTTGGTTCTTGACGATAAAGTCAGCCGCAGCCTTGAGCTGCTTGCTCAGGCCACCATATTCTGCCGCTAGTCGCTCTTCAAACTGAACCACTTGCAATCGTCCCCATCAAATCCCACTTTGCAACGAAAATTTTTCATTTGTTTCAAGCATTGTCAAGCCTCAAAACATATGTTTCAAATAATATGTGTCAAATCTAATCGCTTCCCATTATCAAAAGATCGACCAATGAGTAAAATTTTTCACCGTTCATCTACCAAATACCCTTAGAGGCCGTGGCCGGTGATGGGGCCTATCTGATTGATCAGAACGGCAAGCAATATCTGGATGGCTGCGGCGGCGCAGCAGTGTCCTGCCTTGGGCATTCCGATGAATATGTGAAGCAGGCCATGCGAGACCAGCTTGATAAACTGGCTTATGCCCACACTGGGTTTTTCACGTCGGAACCCGCTGAAACCCTTGCAAAAAATCTCATCGCAAGGGCCCCCGGCGACCTTGATAAGGTCTACCTGGTCTCGGGCGGGTCAGAAGCCATGGAATCCGCGCTCAAATTGGCGCGGCAATATTTTATCGATAAAGGCGAACCGCACCGTCATAAAGTGATCGCCCGCCAGCAATCCTACCATGGCAATACGCTGGGCGCCTTGGCCACGGGCGGCAACAAATGGCGGCGCGCGCCTTATGCGCCATTGCTGTTTGAAACATCACACATTGCGCCTTGCTATGAATATCGCCATCGCGCGCCCAATGAGAGCGCTGAATATTATGGCAAGCGCGCCGCAAACGAGCTGGAAGCCGAAATCCTGCGCCTCGGCCCTGAAAACGTCATGGCGTTTGTGGCGGAACCTGTTGTCGGCGCTACGGCTGGCGCGGTGCCGCCCGTCGAAGGTTATTTCAAGCGCATCCGCGAGATCTGCGATCAATATGGCATTTTACTTATTTTGGACGAGGTCATGTGTGGCATGGGCCGCACAGGCACCCTTTTCGCCTGCGAACAAGATGGTATTGCGCCCGACATTATGGCCATCGCCAAGGGATTGGGCGCTGGCTATCAGCATCGGGGCGACGCTGTGCAGCGCCGAAATATTTGACACCATCCGCACCGGCGCGGGCTATTTCAAAAATGGCCACACCTATTTGGGCCACCCCATGGCTGCGGCGGCGGCCAATGCAGTCCTTGATCGCTTAACCAAGGACGGGTTGGTGGAACGCTCAAAGATGATTGGTGAGCGCCTAAAAACAGCGCTCCACGCCCAATTTGACGACCACCCTCATGTTGGCGACATTCGCGGTCGGGGGCTGTTCATTGGCCTTGAAATTGTTGCCGATCGCGACAGCAAAGACCCGTTTGACCCCAATCAAAAAAAATCCACGCACAGCTCAAACAGGCGGCTCTCGACTTGGGCCTTATGATCTATCCCGGCAATGGCACCAAAGACGGCATTTCCGGCGATCATATTTTGCTGGCCCCACCCTTTATCATTAGCGAAGATCAAATGGGGGAATTGATCGACAAATTGGGTCAAACCTTCAATCAGGTTTTCCCGTCATGATGTCGTTGCCACGCCTCATGGTGGCGCCCAACGGCGCGCGCAAAACCAAAGCCGATCACCCGGCCCTGCCGGTCACCATCCAAGAAACGGTTGAGGCTGCAAAAGCCTGTTTTGACGCCGGGGCAGACGGGTTGCACGCCCATTTGCGCGATGCAGATCAAAAGCATGTGTTGGATGCAGGTCACTATCAAGAACTGCTCGCAGAACTGCGACTCACCGTGCCGAAAATGCAGATACAGATCACCACGGAGGCTGTGGGCCAATATCAACCACCTGAGCAAATTGCGCTGGTGAAACAGGTGATGCCAGAATCTGTTTCAGTTTCCACCAAGGAACTGCTGTCCACTGGCGATCAAAAAGCTGCAGCCGACTTTTATGTGTGGGCACACGATCAGCACATTGCAGTGCAGCATATCCTTTATGACACCAACGATCTCGCTACGTTTTATCATCTGTGCATCGATCACAATATCGATCACCATAATGCCCAGCTGTTATTCGTACTCGGGCGCTATACCATCGACCAACAAAGCGACCCGTCAATGCTCACGCCGTTCCTGCACCACTTGGCCGAAATCGATATGATTGCCGATTGGGCTGTGTGTGCCTTTGGCATCAACGAAACGGAATGCCTGATACGTGCGGATCGATTAGGCGGCAAAATGCGCATCGGTTTTGAAAATAATGAACTCAACCCTGATGGCAGCATCGCCAAAGATAATGCCGAACGCGTGGCCACGCTCAAGCGTTTGATTGAAGCTGGCTGATCCAATCTTGCACATAAAAATGCGCCCGCCCCACGGCCTCATCCAACGCGAAACCTTGGGCCAATCGGCAAGCGATAGCGGTAGCCAAACTGCACCCTGTGCCCCGTGGCGTAAAGGATTGCCGCTGAGCTTCAAAGCAAACCTCACCGCCATCATACCAAAACCGATCCAGCAATTTGTCGCCTTCACCATGGCCGCCTTTGAGAAAGATAGCAGCGCAAATTGTTTTCAGCTCAGCGCCCCCCAAAATCTCCGCCTCAGGCAGGTTTGGGGTCACCAAATCCACCCGCGGCAAAAGCTTTTCCTTGAGTATCTTTACGCCATCGTCTGAAAGCAGGCGCGCACCAGAACTGGCAGCAATCACTGGATCAAGCACCATTGGCACGTCGTACTCCTCCAACAAGGTTGCCACGGCCTCAACCAGTGCCGCATTGCCCAACATGCCGATCTTCACAGCCTTTGGCGGTTGATCTTCAAATGCCGCCCGGATCTGTGCGGCCACCAACTCTGGCGGCATCAGTTCGGCTTGCCTTACCGCCCGATTACTCTGCGCGGTCACCGCCGTCACCACCGGCTTTACGCCAAAGCCTAACGCCGTTGCCACCGCCACATCGCGCACCAGCCCCGCACCGCCGCTGCTGTCTGTGCCGCCAATTATCAAGATCGTCTTGCGCTGGTTCAACATGCACACGCCGCCATCAACGCCAGATTGCCATGCCCCTGCGCCTGCAATTGTTTTGCCCCGCGCCACGCCCGCAACCCGGTTTGACATGCAAGAACAACGCGCTGATCCCGCCGGAAAGCTGATGCATCAAGCGCCGCCAATTCTTGCCGCAATGCATTGGGCACAATCAATTCCGGCGCTTCCGCTTCACCCCGCAATTCAATCACGCGATCACCATCTGTCACGCCAGCCCGCGCCACAAAAGGCAAATCGTTTTGCGGCTCATGTGCACCTAAAAATTCAAAGCTGGAAAACTTAAAGCGCTGCCCATCCATGCGCAGCAATTGGCCCAATGGCGAAGGCTCTTGACCCAACACCAATGCCAACACCATTTGTGCCTGCGCCGCGCCAATCATGCCCACCACCGGGCCGAGCACACCTGCTGTCGCACAATTCGCAGCTTGAGCGGGTGGATCAGGAAACACCGCGCGCAAGCTCGGCGCTGCCGCGCAAAAGCCACCAACATACCCCGCCTGCCCCAGCACCGACGCGGAGATCAACGGCTTCCCCTGCGCCAAACACGCGTCTGACAAGATATAGGACACCGCAAAACTGTCCGCCGCATCCACCACCACATCCGCGTCCGCAACCAACGCACCCACATTGTCTGGCGTCAGGGCTTCGGCAATGGCCTGCACCACCACATGCCGGTTGAGCACGCCAATATGATCGCGCGCCCTCAGGGCCTTGGCATGGCCAATGTCGCTCGTATCGAACAGCGGCTGGCGGTGCAAATTGCTCTCTTCCACATGGTCCGGATCAACAATGGTCAGACTGCCAACGCCAGCCCCCGCCAGATAGAGCAAAACCGGCGACCCCAAGCCCCCCGCACCAACCACCAACACATGCGCCCGTGTCAGCTTGGCTTGTCCGCCACGGCCAATTTCTGGCAATTGCATTTGCCGTTGATAGCGCGTCATGAACATAGCTTGATCCATTCCTGCGTCCGCGCCTCCGGATCATCCGCAAACTGAATGTCCGTCACCACGGCGACACTATCCGCCCCGGCCGCCAACACACCTGGCGCACGTTCCACGCTCAACCCGCCAATGCCCACAAGCGGCACATCACCAATCAACTGTTTCCAGCGCGTCACGCGCTCAAGACCCTGAGGTGCCCACTTCATTTTTTTCAAAATCGTTGGATAGACAGGCCCCAGCGCCACATAGGCCGGGTTAAAGGACAAAGCACGATCCAGCTCCGCGTCGTCATGGGTCGACAGGCCAAACTGCATGTTTGCCCCCCGGATCGCATCAAAGTCCGCCTGGCCCATATCTTCCTGCCCCAGATGGACGAAATCGCAGCCTTCTTCGATCGCGATTTGCCAATAATCATTGACGATCAATTGACAATTATGCGCATCACAAATCTCTTTCGCGCGGCGGATTTGCGCCCGCACATCTCCAATAGGCGTGTCCTTAATCCGCAACTGCACCAGCTTCACCCCAAGCGGCACCAACCGTTCGATCCAATCCACATGGCCGACAATCAAGTAGAACTTTTCCATCAGTCAAATACCGCCATGCCCAGAATGGGTGTGGACGGCACAGCCATCTCGCGTTTTTCCATCGGCTGCGCCAGAAAGCCTTGACGTCCCGCAGCAATTGCTTGCGCCATCGCAGCGCCCATCGCCGCCGGGTCACCCGCTTGCGCCACTGCTGTGTTCAGCAACACCGCATCCATGCCCATTTCCACCGCTGCGCACGCATCCGACGGGCGTCCAATCCCCGCATCAACAATCAACGGCACATTGGGAAAATGCGCCCGCATGGCCCTTAGCGCATCTGGGTTGCGCAAGCCTTGGCCGGAGCCAATCGGCGCGCCCCACGGCATCAGCACTTCGCACCCGGCCTCCAGCAATTTTTCACCCACCACCAAATCGTCGGTGGTGTAGGGGAAGACTTCAAAACCTTCATCGGTTAATATGCGCGCGGCCTCCACCAGCCCAAATACGTCGGGTTGCAAACTGTCGCTATGTCCAATCACCTCTAGCTTAATCCAGTTGGTACCGAAAACCTCGCGCGCCATCTGCGCCGTGGTCACCGCCTCTTTCGCCGTGTGACAGCCAGCGGTGTTGGGTAAAATAGAAACGCTCAGCTCTTTGATCAATTGCCAAAACCCGTTCCCCGCCCCGTCTGCGCCTTCTCGGCGCAATGACACGGTGATGATCTGTGTGCCAGACGCCTTTACCGCATCGGCCAAAACCTGCGGCGACGGATATTGTGCGGTGCCCAACAGCAAGCGTGAATCGATCTCTTTGCCATATAGCTGCATGATCAACCGCCTTGCATAGGGGCCAGGATTTCAAGCTGATCCCCCGCTGTCAGTTCTTTACCAGATCGATCTTCGCGTGCCACAAACTGACCATTTAGGGCGGTGGCCAGCGCCTCCGCCTCATAATTCAATTCATCCAACACCGCCGCGACACTCGTCGCATTGATATCAATCGCTTCGCCATTCACTAGGATGCGCATTTCAACTGCTCCTGCTCAAATTGATCCGCCAATTGTTGCGCCATCGCCGGTGCCAGCAAATAGCCATGTCGATAAAATCCGTTCAGATGATAAGTGTCCCCTTGCTTGACGATCCGGGCAGATTGTCGGGGAATGACGGACGCAACCCGACACCGGTTTCGATCACGCTGGCTTCGCCAAAGCCGGGATGCAACGCAAATGCCGCGCCCAACAGTTCCAAGGCAGACCGCACGCTGATTGCTCGATATGAATCGCTCTCAACCATCGTCGCGCCCAACATGTAAATGCCATTGCCACGGGGGACGAGATAGATCGGAATGCGCGGATGCAACAACCTAACCGTGCGCGTGATGTTAACGTCCGGACAGTCCAGCATCACCATCTCTCCGCGCACCATGCGCAGATCAGGCAAATCCGCAGCACCGCCACGGCAATCAATATCCACATGGTCAGGCGCCGCTTCGCCAAACCGCACCTCACCGCCAAGGTCAATGATGTGCTGCGCCAAATCCTGCCGTGCTTGCCGCGGGTCCAAATGCGCCTCTTGCCCGAAAAATAGCGCCTTGGAAAAGCGGCCCGCAAGGTCAGGCTCCAGATCGGCAATCCGATTGTCACCAAGCTGTTCATACTGATCAGTGCGGCTGGCAAATTGCCGCAATTCGACCTGATCGCGCGGGGGCGCCACCACAAGGGTGCCCGTGCGCTGCACCTCAGTCACCAAAGCCCACCAATCGGCGGCACTGGCCCCCAGCCGCACCACATCTTCAGGCGCACTCACCCGTTCACACCAGGGGGCCAGCATGCCCCCGGCAAGGTGCGAGCTTTGATTAATCTCAAGGCTTTCGCCTCGTTCAAAAACCGTCACTTGATGCCCGCGCCGCGCCAATTCGAACGCGACGCACAGGCCGGCGACGCCAGCCCCGGCAATACTGATCATTCGCCCGGTTCCTTCAAAGGCATATAAAGATCACCCCCTGCGCGGAATTTCTCCGCCATGGCTTCCATACCCTCTTTTTGCGCCTCGGCCCGAATGTCATGGCTGATCCGCATGGAGCAGAATTTCGGCCCGCACATGGAACAGAAATGCGCCACCTTATGCGCTTCTTTTGGCAAGGTTTGATCATGGAAATCACGTGCCGTGTCCGGATCGAGCGACAGGTTGAACTGATCTTCCCAACGGAACTCAAAACGTGCCCGGCTCAGCGCATCATCGCGGCGTTGCGCGCCCGGCAGTCCCTTGGCGAGATCGGCGGCGTGGGCGGCAATCTTGTAGGTGATCACCCCGGTTTTCACATCGTCTCGGTTGGGCAGACCCAGATGCTCTTTCGGCGTCACATAGCACAGCATGGCGCAGCCAAACCAACCAATCATCGCCGCCCCGATGCCTGAGGTAATGTGATCATACCCCGGCGCAATATCCGTGGTGAGTGGCCCCAGCGTATAGAATGGCGCTTCGTCGCAACACTCCAACTGCTTGTCCATGTTCTCTTTGATTTTGTGCATCGCCACATGGCCTGGCCCCTCGATCATCACCTGACAATCCTTGGCCCACGCGATTTTGGTCAATTCGCCCAGCGTCTCCAGTTCGGCAAACTGCGCTTCATCATTGGCATCGGCTATGGACCCCGGGCGCAAGCCATCCCCTAGTGAAAAGCTCACATCATAGGCGCGGCAAATGTCGCAGATTTCCTCAAAATGCTCATAAAGGAAGCTCTCTTTGTGATGATGCAAGCACCACTTGGCCATGATCGAGCCACCGCGAGAGACAATCCCGGTGACCCGTTCCACCGTCATCGGCACCATGTGCAACCGCACGCCTGCATGGATGGTGAAATAGTCGACGCCCTGCTCGGCCTGCTCAATGAGCGTATCGCGGAACACGTCCCATGTCAGGTCTTCGGCAATGCCATTCACCTTTTCCAATGCCTGATAAATAGGCACCGTCCCGATCGGCACGGGCGCATTGCGCACAATCCATTCGCGGGTATTGTGAATGTTGCGCCCAGTAGACAAATCCATCACCGTATCGGCACCCCAGCGGATCGACCACACCATCTTGTCCACCTCTTCTTCCATCGAAGAGGTCACGGCCGATGTGCCCATATTGGCGTTGATCTTCACCAGAAAATTGCGACCAATAATCATGGGCTCACATTCCGGGTGGTTGATATTGGCGGGAATGATGGCGCGGCCCGCGGCGACCTCATCGCGCACAAACTCACCGGTCACATAATCAGGGATATTGGCGCCCCAGTCTTGGCCGTCGCGTTCCTCTTTGATCGCGTCGCGCAATTGGTTTTCGCGAATGGCAATAAATTCCATTTCCGGGGTCACAATGCCTCTTCGGGCATATGCAATTTGGGTGACGGCCTTGCCATCCATTGCCCGCAAGGGCTTTGGCCTCACCGGAAACTCCGGGCATAAACGCTCGCCCTGAACGAAGCCATTGTCCGCAGGCTGAATGTCCCGCCCTTCATAGGGCTCCACATCCCCCCGCGCTTCAATCCATTTGCGGCGCACAGGCGGCAAGCCGTTGCGGATATCTGCGGTAAAATCCGGGTCGGTGTACGGACCAGATGTGTCGTAAACCGGCAACGGCGCTTCGCCAGATGTCGGGTGCACAGAAATTTCACGCATGGGCACACGCACATCATCAAACCGCTCGCTTTGCACGTAGATTTTGCGTGAGGCGGGCAATTCTTCGTCGGTTATTCTGGGGTTAGGCAAATCCATTTTGGCGCTCCTTAAGTTCTTAACTCAAAAAGACACCAGAAGATTTATGGCTGGGAAACGAAGGGATTCACCCCTCCAAAAAACACGCGCAGCAACAGTCGGCAACACGCTTTTCGCTTCCTACGCCAGTATCAACTGGGTCAGGTTCAAAGGGTCGCGTCGCCGAATAAAATGAATTATTCCGTCAGCCTCTCAGTCCCCTAGGTGGGACCCCCCTGCATGTCTTTGGGGTAACGCTGTTCTAGAAATCTGTCAAGCAGGTTCCCCCAATGTGGTCGGACTGAAACGTAAAATCGCACAGGCATCCACATCGCCGGACGCACGTTTGAGCACTGGATAAATTCGACTACACGCCGCCGCAAAACTGGCGGCAACAGCAGCTTCTTCTCCATAACGCTGTACGATTTCAGTGCGCAAATCCAAAATATCCGGCCCACCACCAATTGCATTTTGGGCAAACAAAAAACCCAATCCGCAATCGGTTTCAGTGCGCGCATGCCCTTTGGAACAGGCCTCTAACTCCCTTGGGTTCACGCCCAACTCAATGGCCTGATCGACGACCAATTGCGCGCAGGATCCGCAGTCGCCATCCAGCATTGAGGCCAACGCTGCGCCGGCCCAAATGTCCCGCGCGGCGCTCGGCCCTCGGTATTGGCTAAGGATCGGCAGCAAGCCAAGGCGCAGGCCTGCTCCGGTTGTCGCATCGATAATTTGATGCATATAGCCAGCGTCATAATCATATTGTTTTTCGAATTTACTGGTGCTGATGTGCAGGATAGATTTAAGCATGTTGAATGCTCCGAAGGGGTGATTTAAGGGCGAGGATAAGGGCGGCCCAAGCGGGCAGCTGAATACCGAACAGATTGCTAAAGGCGATCAGATCAAACGGCACACCGCGCTGAAACCAAATGAAAATATGAAACGCTGCGTGAAGAACGGGCCAAAGCGCGCCGCACACAATGGCGGTTTGCTCATGTTTGAAAAGGCCATAAGCCATCGCCGCCGCGCTCGCGAAAAACACCAAGCCAATATCCATCACAAAATGTATATTGAATGGACCCATTTCCTTCACGCCAGGCGTGAACTGATACCAGTTCATCGGGCTGAAAAACATCCAAACAGCCAACATCAAAAACCAGCCGACAAACAGCCATTGAACAAGACGTGCCATCTTTTTCTCCTTATGATTTAAAAACAAGACGCACCAGCTTGTGAATTTGTGACCAAGCGCGGTCACATTTTTTTAAATCCCAGGCGTCTAGGTTCTGAGCACAGTTTGAGGTGGAGACATGGTCGCGCAAACCAAAGCCGAAATATTTGAATTTGAACGCGACCGCTTGTTCGGACTTGCATATCGTATGCTCGGCTCTGTCGCGGACGCCGAAGATATGGTGCAAGACAGCTTTGTGCGTTGGAGCAATGTGGATTTAACTGACATCGATAATCCTCAGGCTTTTCTCACCACCATCATCACCCGTCTGTCGCTCGATCATCTCAGGTCTGCCAAGACCAAACGCACCAGCTATGTCGCTCCTGCTGCCGGAGCCACTGCTCACCGATACCGCAGAAGCGCCCGATCAAATGGCTGAGAAAGCCGACGACATTTCATTTGCGCTAATGCTGACATTGGAGAAGCTTTCAGCAGCCGAACGCGCCGCCTTTTTGTTGCATGATGTGTTTGATCTGTCCTTTGACGAAATCGCCAAGGCCCTGGAGCGTTCGGAAACGTCGTGTCGCAAGCTCGCGTCGCGCGCCCGCCAAAAAGTGCGCGCCAGCCGCGAGGATGTTTTACCCAACCCCACGAATGACCCACTCGTCAGTTCGTTTATGGCCGCCCTAAAAACGGGTGAAATCGAAGATTTTGTTGACTATGTCGCAAAGGACGCCGTGCTCTTCACAGATGGCGGCGGGCTAAAATCAGCAACACTGCTGCCAATCTTTGGGCGTGAAAAGATTTTGCGGTTCTTTTTTTGGTGTCGCCAGAAAGTTCGGGCGCCCTACCGCTGAAGATATTAAACCGGCAACCATCAATGGCGGACCCGGCCTCTTGATCCGCGACAATGACGGCGCCTTGCAGGCTTGGTCTTTTTCATGGACGCAAGACGGAAAGATTGCAGAGTTTTACATTCTGCGAAATCCTGAGAAGCTGCGCCATATCTCGTTTGATAGCTAAAAAAAATGCCGCGCCAACATTTGCTGACGCGGCACTTTTCAATTCACTCTTAGCTTTAAACTAAGCTGCAAAACCCTCATCAAGCTCACGCTCGGACATGGTCACTTCACCGTCGATTTTAAACACTTCGACGATGCGATCAAGCTCAGATGCTTGCGCTTCCGTTTGCTCGATCGCCGCATTTGTTTCTTCAACCAAGGCTGCGTTGTGCTGGGTCATCGTGTCCATATCGCGTACGGCCACATTCACTTCTTCGATGGCAGAAGCCTGTTCTTTGCTATCTCGGGCAATGCCTCAATCAGCGTGTCATTTTCTTTCACAGCATCCAGCATGTGCTGCAAGCGCTCAGCAGCGGAAGCAACTAGATCCGACCCACCTTGAACTTCGGTTGCGCTTTGCTCAATCAATGCTTTCACCTCATTTGAGGCCTCCGCCGCAGACTGGGCCAAGCGACGCACTTCAATCGCGACAACGGCAAAGCCCTTACCGGCCTCACCGCGCGCGCGGCCTCAACCGAAGCGTTCAATGCCAGCAAATTGGTTTGAAACGCAATATCGTCAATCATGCCGATAATGTTGGAAATCTTTGCAGATGAACTTTTGATTTGCTCCATTGCGGCGTTTGCTTGGCGCATCACCTCGCCACCGGCGGTGGCTTCTTGGCTCACATGCCGCGATTTAGCCGAAACATCGTCTGCACGACGCGCATTTTCCAGCACTGTATTTGATAATTGCTCAATCGCCGCTGATGTCTCTTCAATGGTCGCGGCCTGCTTGGTCGTGCGTTCGCTTAGATCATTGGCACCTGTCAAGATCTCACCTGTCGCTTGCTTCACCCCACGAGAGGTTTTACGCAGACGCCCAACAATCTCAGTCAGCTTGTCAGCAACTTCGTTTGTGTTCTGTTTCAGCTTATCAAATGCGCCCTCATAGCGACCATGCACCCGCTTGGACAAATCAGTTTGAGCCAGCGCGGCCAGCACTTCACCTGTTTCGTCCAATCCACGATCAACTGTCTCGACCAACGAGTTAACCGCATCGCCTAATTGACGTAGGTCTTCCTGGTCATAATTCCCCTCGATCCGTTGAGAAAAATCACCGGAAACCGCCGCAGTTACAACCCGGCGCACCTCATTCTGCAGCGCATTGCGCACCTCTTGTTCGCTTCTTTCGCGCGCTTGGTTAAGTTCTTTTTCTTCGTCCAGCTGGCGCATCTCCAGCCCGTTTGACCGGAAAGTCTCAAGCGCACGGGCCATCAAACCAAGTTCGTTAGATTTGGGTGCATTGCTCAAATCTACATCGAATTCACCTTTAGCCAGCCGCTCCATATTCTCGGACATATTCGAGATGGTACGTGTTAGCCAATTGCCTGTCGCGTAGGCCAAAACTGCGCCCAATAATGTGGCCAACGCACCAACTGCCAAAACAACCAGCGTCGCATTCGTTGTCGTCGCCTTTGCGACCGGCCCCAAAGAATCTTGGTTTTCCCGCAAAACACTGGTCAACACATCATAGCTTGCTGCCAGCTCGTGCTGGTAAGACTTCATATCCTGCTCTGCCAACGTGTTAATTGATGTCTTAAGTTCGCGGCTTTGACCCATCAAATCGCGATAAGCGGAAATGTTCTTGGCAACCTCTGAAAGTTTTTCACCAAGAGGACCATCGCCATCTGATTTGATCAGCTTCTCAAACGATTGCGACGTGGCATTCGCTTGTGCCTCAAATTCAGTAAACAAGGCTTCATCAGACGTCTGCAAATACTTGTAACCTACCATCTGGAGCTGCGTTGCTTGGCTGGCCGCCTGGCTCACGGCAGCAGCTAGTGCGGGCATGAAGGCCAAATTGGTCGTTTCTGACATTGCCTTCGTGGCCTGCGCAAGGTTGTTTGATGCATCGGCGAGCTGAGCCATCGTTTCTGCACGTTGTTCTTCCAGCTGAATGATTGTATCAAACGTATCGCGCAAATTCGCGCCGGAAACTTCAATTGCATCTATTTCAGCGAGTGCGGCTGGAATTCCTTCAAATTTTGCCACCCCTTCCGGATCGTTCGTCGCAACATCATCAATCCAAACGCGTGCCTCCTGCGCCATTTCAGGCGTGGGCTGCGCCGAGTATTTCAGAATGGCAAGCTCCATCTGATTGTAGTCGGCAACATAGTCGCTTACCTCACCTGCTTGCGCAATTGTTTGTTGGTACCGCTCTGTTACATTTGAAAGCGTTTGAAGGCCCCAATATGCAACAACGCTCACGACAACCAGAAACGCGATTATGGTGCCGAAGCCACCGATAATTCGCGCCTTAATACCAAATTTCGCAAACATAATGTTCAACCCCTTGTCAGATTTTCACGATTATTATCGCGGTGACAGGTTAAAGATGAATAAAAAGAGAAAAAAAATTTAGTTAGTATAGAAGCTCAAGTAACAAACTTCTGACTTCTAGCTTTTTATTGAATTAATGTAGGGTTTGAGATCGCAAGCGCAGGTTACCCCCTCACCGCGGGCGCCTCCAAATGGACGGGCGTGTTGATTATTTTTCTGCTTCGGCAATCAGTCCCCGCACCCATTTCAAGCAAAGCCAAGTGGCAGGCACCGCGAATGGCAGCGCAAAAATCATGGCTTGGTAGGGAGACAGCGCGAAAAGCCCAATAGCCTGCCACCCCAAACTCAGCATAAACAGATTAATTGCGACGGCACCCCAGACAAAGGGGTACAGAATGAAATAAAGCCGATCAAATTTCCCGCGCTTGCGCACCATGCCATTTCTCCATTTTTCTAGAATTTAGCATTGGTAAATGTCCCCTTCTTTGCGCCCGCGCAAAGAAGCCCTGGGCTGAATCGTTAATTTGCCTCCATCTGCACGTTTCTAAAAGGAGGTAAGCATGCGGGAAGTTCTCACGAAGAACGCGGCACGCAATATTTTTTATGGCGGGTCACTGTTCTTCATCCTGATATTTGTGGGTCTTTCTGCCCACTCTCACTGGTATATCCAAAATGTTTCCACGGATCATGCGGGGCTTACAGAAAGCGTCGCCAAAGGCAAGCGTCTTTGGGAAGTCAAAGCCTGCATCAACTGTCACTCCATTCTAGGCGAAGGGGCTTATTTCGCACCGGAATTGGGCAATGTGATGCGCCGTTGGGGCGTACAGGATGACTCAGAGGTTGCTTTTGAAGTGTTCAAGGGCTGGATGGAGGCGCAGCCACCGGCATCGAGGGCCGTCGCCAAATGCCGCAATTCAATTTGACCGATGAAGAATTAAAGCACCTGACAGACTTTTTGCTCTGGACAGGCACAATCGACACGCAGGGCTGGCCGCCCAATGATGCCGGTTAAGAAAGGGCTGAACAATGAAATATAAAACTCAAAAAAATCGCATTAGCGTATTTCACCTTCGCGCTGATCCTTTTCGCCGTGCAGGTCACCGGCGGTCTGTTGGCAGGTCTGGTGTATGTCATCCCCAATTTCCTGTCTGACATTCTGCCCTTCAACATTATCCGCATGTTGCACACCAACAGCCTTATCGTGTGGTTGATTACCGGCTTTTTCGGAGCCGCCTATTTTCTGGTGCCGGAAGAAGCAGAGCGTGAAATCCACTCGCCCCTTTTGGCCTATATCCAATTGGCCATCCTGGTCCTCGGCACCGTTGGTGTTGTAATCACCTATGTCTTCAATATTTTTGAAGGCAATTGGCTGTTGGGCAAAGATGGCCGCGAATTCCTGGAGCAACCCGGCTGGGTCAAACTGGGCATCGTCGCCGCCGCACTCATCTTCTTGTACAACATCTCCATGACCGTGTTGAAAGGCCGTAAAACAGCCATCGCCAATATCTTGATCGTTGGTTTGTGGGGTCTTGCGCTCTTGTTCCTGTTTGCTTTCGTCAATCCAGAAAACCTAGCGCTTGATAAGCAATATTGGTGGTATGTTGTGCACCTTTGGGTGGAAGGCGTTTGGGAGCTGATCATGGCTTCAATCCTTGCCTATCTGATGCTCAAACTGACAGGTGTGGACCGTGAGATCGTAGAAAAATGGCTCTATGTCATCGTCGCCACTGCCTTGTTCTCTGGCATTCTGGGCACCGGTCACCACTATTACTGGATCGGCACCCCCGGATATTGGCAGTGGATTGGCTCAGTCTTCTCTTCACTTGAAGTGATCCCCTTCTTTGGCATGATGGCGTTTGCCTTTGTCATGGTGTGGAAAGGTCGTCGTGATCACCCGAACAAGGCTGCACTCTTGTGGTCACTTGGGTGTGCCACCCTCGCCTTCTTCGGCGCTGGGGTGTGGGGCTTCTTGCACACGTTGCATGGGGTTAACTTTTATACCCACGGCACACAGATCACTGCAGCGCACGGTCACCTTGCCTTCTTCGGTGCCTATGTGGCCCTCAACCTGGCGATCATGACCTACGCAATGCCCATTTTGAAAAACCGTGATCCTTACAATCAGGTGCTCAATATGGCGTCATTCTGGCTCATGTCAGGCGGCATGGTGTTCATGACCTTCGTGCTCACTTTTGCCGGCACAGTGCAAACCCACCTGCAACGGGTGCGGGGCGAAGACTATATGAGCGTTCAAGATGAGATCGCCTTGTTCATGTGGATGCGTTTCGGAGCTGGCGTTGCCGTTGTTCTCGGCGTGCTGCTGTTCCTCTACGCGATCTTTGTGCCGAAAAAAAAGAAGTCATCAAGCCAGGCAAAGTCGTGGCTCAAGCTTCTGACAAAGAGGAGTAAGCATCATGCATGGTACTTTTGACAAAAACACAAGAAAGGACGGGGCATCAGCCCCGTTCTACCTGCCACAAGCGGACGAATGTGATCTGTTTGCAGCAGCGCACGACAACAATCTGCCCCTGTTGCTCAAAGGACCGACAGGGTGCGGCAAAACCCGTTTTGTCTCCCACATGGCGGCAAAACTGGGCAAAAAGCTTTACACAGTGGCCTGCATGATGATCTGTCCGCTGCTGATTTGATCGGTCGCTATTTGCTCAAAGGTGGCGAAACCGTTTGGGTTGATGGCCCCCTCACCCGCGCTGTGCGGGAAGGTGCCATTTGCTACCTTGATGAGGTCGTGGAAGCCCGTAAAGACGTGACTGTGGTGCTGCACCCGCTCACCGATGATCGGCGCATTCTACCCATCGACCGCACAGGCGAAGAGTTGGAAGCAGCACCCGGCTTTATGCTGGTGGCGTCTTACAACCCCGGCTATCAGAACATTTTGAAAACCCTAAAGCCGTCCACACGCCAACGTTTTCTGGCGATGGAATTTAACTTCCCGGCCTTTGATGAGGAAGTGCAGATCGTGATGCGCGAAAGCGGCATCGGCAAAGATCGAGCCGCTCTTTTGGTACGGCTTGCAGGCAAGTTGCGGGCATTGAAAGGGCAGGATTTGGAAGAAGGTATTTCCACCCGCCTTATCGTTTATGCCGCCACCATGATCGAAAAAGGCATGCCCGTGGAACGTGCGGTGCAATCTGCCATGATCGAACCCCTGACCGATGATGAAGACGTGAAACTGGGTCTCAATGATCTGGTTGCCGCGGTGATTGGATAGCAAGATGGATAAGACCTTTGATCCCCGCCATATTGAACCTTGGGAACCAGAAGAAACCATTGGCAAAATCTGGCATGATTTTGCCACCCAGGCGACTGCCCCCGTGCAGTTTGAAGAGGCCGCGATTGAACTCGGCGAGCTTTCAAAACGCTTGGCGGTCTTCTTCCGAGGTTTAGGCGGGCATCATAGTGTCGACATCCGTCCTGTCGCCGCGGAGGCGAGCGACCAGCGCCTGTCTTTTCGGCAAAAGCTGGGGCATGAGCGCTTGGCCGTGGCCCGCGCTTCCTTTGACGGTGAGGTGTTGCGCCTCCCCGAACGCTTGGCGTTCTTTCCTGATCAAAACGCCAACGCAGCACTTTACATTTGGCTAACAGCAAGCGCTGCGTTTTCCACGCAGTTCGAACCGCAAGAAGATCCGCTGGCCGCCGATTTAATGGCCCTTGCGCGCGCGCAAAAAGTCACCAATCGGATACTGACCGAATGCCCGGGCTTGGCGGCGTTGCATGGCGAACTGGCCGCCATGAGCCTTTGCGTGCGCCCCGCGCACAAATTGCCAAAATCAGAAGCGGCAATTGAAGAACTGGTTCAGCATTTGCTGGGCCATCCCGGTGACTTGAGCACCCTGGCTGAGCTTTATTTTGACCGTATCGAGAAAGGCAATTTCGACGATCTCAAAGCGCCGTCCAACTATTGCCCATTTGCGCCGGTGCCCATGTGGTGTGAAAACCGTGATTTGCTGTTCAGCGCCCCATCAGATGTGGCCACCATGGATGCCGAACGCGCCGAAGAGGTCAACAAAAAGGGTCTATTCCGGGCCCGGCGGCGCAAGTCCGATCAGGCCGAGCGCAAAGACAGCCTGATTCTGCACAAGTTTGAGGCCATTCTGTCTTGGGCTGAATTTATGAACCTCAACCGCCGTGTTGATGACGACGACAATGACGACGCGAAAAAGGCAGCAGATGATCAGGATGAAATTGGTCTCGGCCAGATTTCCAAAGCCCCGGCCACGCGGCTGAAATTGCATTTGGACCTTGCTCCCGAAGACGTAGACCGCGAACGCTTGGCGGGCAAAACCCTTTATCCTGAATGGGACGTGCGCACCAACGCCTATCTGCCAGACCATAGTCAGGTGTTTGAAAGCAAAGGCGAAATCAAAGATGAAGTGCCATCTTTCCGCGCCGATGCAAGCGCCACCCGCCGGATCAATGCGGTCAAACGCCAATTTGAAGCTCTGCGCCCCGGCCGCGTGATCATTCCCGCCCAACGCGATGGCGATGATCTGGATATGGAAGCCGCCGTGCGTGCGCAAGCGGACCTGAAAGCCTGCGGCGAAAGCAACGACAATATCTGGCGACAATCCCGCCCCGAAGCGCGTGATCTGGCCGTGTCCATTTTGTTGGATGTGTCTCGGTCTACCGAGAGCGCTGTGGGCGATCGATCTGTGATCGAAGTCGAGCGCGAGGCCTTGGCCGCCCTCGCATGGGGCCTCAACGCGTGTGGCGACAATTTCGCCATCAACGCCTTCTCCTCACTCAAGCGCGACCGTGTCTATCTGACCAAATGCAAAGATTTCAACGAAAAGATGAGCGAAAGCGTCGAGCAAAAGATCGGCGCACTTAATCCCGGCTTTTATACCCGGCTGGGCGCCGCCATTCGGCATACGTCCGTTGATCTGGCCAAGCAATCCAGCAACAAGAAACTGCTGCTGGTGATCACCGATGGCAAGCCGAACGATCTTGACCATTATGAGGGCCGTCACGGCATTGAAGATACACGGGTGGCGATCAATGAAGCCCGCCGTTTGGGGCACGCGGTTTACGGCATCACCATCGACGCCAAGGGCCAAAGTTGGTTTTCGCGCATGTTTGGGCCTGGCCGGTTCTCCATTATTCCACAGCCTGAAAAGCTGACTCAGGCCTTGCCGCAGATTTATCGACAATTGGTGATTGGGTAAACAAATACAAAAGCTTACCCTCCTACATCCTGTCATCCCACCACATCAAGGCGACATTTTTCCATCCGGTAAAATGTGACAACTTTGATAATTTCTTGACAGGACACATCAAACTGAATGAATATCTTCAAACTGTCACAAAAGTGCTAAGGTTGTTGATTAGATCTCACGGCATCGCACAACCGTGGCGCGATAATAATAAGAGCGCATGCCATTGGACAAACTTCTGGCTGGACGCTTAATTCAAGTGGAGAGAAATCATGAAACAGATTCTAACATCAGGCATCGCACTGCTCACAGCAAGTGTAATGGGTGCCACTGCAGCGCAAGCTGACACGCTGCGTTTGTTGACTTGGGGCGGCTACGCACCAGAAAACGTGATCGAAATGTTTGAAGCTGAAACAGGTCACACTGTTGAAGTGACCAAATCAAACAACGAAGAAATGGTCGCTAAACTGCGCGCCACTAACGGCGGCGGCTTCGATTTGGCACAGCCAAGCCAAGACCGGATCGCCGGCGCTCAGGCTGAGTTTGACATTTACAAGCCCTTGGATATGTCAAAAATTGACGAGAGCTTGTTCATTCCTTCCATGTTGGAAGCCACAAAAAACAACACCATGATTGGTGACGATGTTTATGGCGTTCCGCACGTTTGGGGCACATCAGGTTTGGTGGTGAACACGGCCGAAGCTGGGCAGGTTACAGACTATCTTGATCTTTGCGATGAAACATTGGCTGGCAAGGTGTCTTACCGCTTGAAACGCCCAACATTGATCGGTTTTGCCTTCTCAATGGGTCTTGATCCATTCGCAGCCTATGGCGATGAAGAAGCCTACAAAGACATCTTGGCTAAAGTTGAAGCAAAGCTGATCGAGTGTAAGCCTGTTGTGAAAACATATTGGGGCGGCGGCGACGAGATTAAAAACCTGTTGCGCTCAGGCGAAGTGGTTGCGGCCATGGCTTGGGACACAGGCGGCTGGTCTTTGAACGAAGACAATGCAGACATCACCTTTGTTGCGCCAGAAGCTGGCGCACTGGGCTGGATCGATACATTCGTATTGCCTAAGCGTGGTCGCGCCGACGATGCAGCCTATGCTTGGATCAACTTCGTGATGCAGCCTGAAATCGCATCCATGATCACCAACTCAGCGGGAAACTTCACAGCCTCAAAAGGTGGCGATGCTGACGTAACCGATGCGTTGAAAGCACGTTACCAACCAGCTTCCCACAAGAAGCCATCGACAACATCAAGTGGTACCCAACCGTGCCAGCAAACCTTGAGACCCTCGAAGGCGCTGTGCTTGATCGCGTAAAAGCAGCAAACTAGGTTTGCACCGCGAATACCATCATAATAAGAAGAGGCGCGAAACCGCGCCTCTTTTGCTATAGTCGGAGCCATTATGAGCCAGTCAACTGCATCTTCGGCACAATCCTCATCGCCAGAGTTTGATTTGGAATGCCGTGCCCTCAACAAAGATTTTGATGGCTTTCAAGCTGTTAAAGACATCAGCTTTACCGTGCCCACTGGCACATTCTTCTCTATTCTGGGCCCTTCAGGCTGCGGTAAAACCACCCTGCTGCGCATGATCGCAGGGTTCCAAAACCCTTCAAGCGGCGACCTCTTGATCAAAGGCAAATCCATGATCGGCGTGCCGCCAAACAAACGCCCTGTCTCCATGGTTTTTCAACATTTGGCGCTGTTCCCGATGATGGACATTGCTGCCAATGTCGCTTTGGCCTGCGCCAGCGCGGCGTGCCGCGCGAAGACATCGCGAAACGCGTTGAAACCGTATTGGAACGCGTTGGTTTGCCCGGCGTCGGTTCCCGCCACATCAGTCAGCTATCTGGCGGTCAGAAGCAGCGCGTGGCCATCGCCCGCTGCATGGTGCTGGAGCCAGACGTCTTGTTGCTCGATGAACCGCTCGGCGCGCTCGATCTAAAGCTGCGCGAGCACATGAAAATCGAGCTGAAAAAGCTCCAATCCGAATTTGGCACCACCTTTGTTTACATCACCCACGACCAGTCCGAGGCGTTGGTCATGAGCGACCAAATCGCAGTGATGAACCAGGGTGAATTTGAACAGGTGGGCGCCGCGCGTGAACTCTATCACGAACCGCTAACCGCGTTTGTTGCGGGTTTTGTTGGCGAAGCAACAGCTTTGCCGCGAAAGTGGAAAGCATCAATGGCGACGCCGCGACGCTGGTGACCCCAACTGGCCTACAGATCAAAGGCCGCGACGCCACTGGTAACCTAACGCAGGGCGATGCCGCTAAAATCTTTGTTCGGCCCGAGGCCATTCGCTTATCGACCACGGCTGATGCGCTCGACAATGTGGAAAATCTCAACCAGGGCATCATCGAAAACATTTTATTCAATGGCGCCAACAGCCACATCTTGCTGCGCGAGGAAAAATCGGGTGGCGAATTGAATGTGGCCATACCGCAAACCGGGCAGTTCCGCGATCTGAAGCGCGGCGACAAGGTCTATATTGGCTGGGAAGCGGAGCAAACCCGCTGTTATAGGGAGAGCTGAGATGAACAGCGCCCAGTCCCGCCTAAGCCTTTATCTGTTGTTCATGCCCTTTGTAATGTGGCTGGCCCTGCTGATCATCATTCCGCACATTTTCATGTTTCTGGTTTCGGTGAGCGTTAAGACCGGCGTGCGTGAATATGTGACAGGCATAGGCAATTACATGGTGTTTTTCACCGAGCCGCTTTATTGGAACACCTTTGCCCGCACAGCCTTTATGTCGATCGCCGCCACGTTTCTAACGCTACTGATCGGTTTTCCGGTTGCTTATTACATCGCCAAGCTTACCCGTGGCCGCACCAAAACCACTTTGTTTTTAATGTGCCTTATTCCGTTTTGGGTCAGCGAGCTGGTGCGCACCTTTGGTTGGATGATACTGCTGCGGGAAACCGGCGTTTTCTCATCTTTCCTGCAATATACTGGCGTTGTGTCCGAACCCGTCGAGTTTTTGTACAATGATGGCGCGATTATGCTCGGGCTGGTCTATACCTCTATGCTGTTTATGGTTGTGCCTTTGGTCACCACATTGGACAGCTTGGACGATAGCTTGATTGAAGCAGGCTATGATCTTGGCGGCAACGGCTTCACGGTTTTGCGCGAAATCATCATCCCCCACGCCATGCCCGGCATCGTTTCTGGCTGCATCGTGGTGTTTATGCTCTCGCTGGGGAACTATCTCACGCCAATTCTGTTGGGCGGCAAAGACAGTTTGTGGTTCACCGGCTTGATCTATGATCAATTCATCACCCGTTTTAACTGGGAACTGGGCTCGGCGTTCGGCTTCTTGCTGTTGCTGCTCTCATCAACAATCGTTTGGGTTGGACTAAAGCTATCAGGCCAATCATTAACTGATACAGTGGGGCGGTAAAATGATCAGAACTTTACCCCAATCCAACACGTTCAAATGGACTTATCGCGCCTATGTGACGCTGTTCTTCGTCTATTTGGCCCTACCTCTAACGGTGGTGTGTGTTTTTGCCTTTAACAACAGCGTATTCCCTTCCTTGCCGTGGGACGGGTTTACCTGGGCATGGTTCTTTGGCGATGAAGATCCCTTTATCGGTGTGTTTAACGACCGCTCAATCCTACGTTCTATTGGTACGTCGGTTTTTGTTGCATTTTGGGTATCGCTATTGTCCATCGCGGTGGGCACCACAAACGCCTTTTTGTTTGTCCGTCACGATTTCAAATTCAAAGAATTCTTCTATATTTTGATGCTTTTGCCCCTCATCATTCCAGGCATCATCTTGGGCATTTCCATCTTGGTTTTTTCCAACGCAGTGGCCAACAATTTAGAAAATGCGACGGGGATGTGGTTCGATGGCTTGCGGCCTGGCCTGCCGCTGGTTATTTTGGGTCAATTCAGCTTCATCGCCACTTTCGCCACCTTGGTGATTTCAGCCCGGTTGGAAAAATTCGACCGTTCATTGGAAGAAGCAGCTTTGAATTTGGGCGCAACGCGCTTGGGCGCAGTCCGTCAAATCACAATGCCTTTCCTGTTTCCTGCCATTGCAGGCGCTGGTGTGGTGGCCATTTTGATGAGCTTTGAAAACTTCAACACCACCTTGATGCTCGTTGGCTCCGATGCCCCGCTGACCATCAATATGTTTGATCGGTTGAAACTTGGTTCAACGCCTGTTTTGAACGCCGTGTCGCTACTATTGATCGTGGTGTCGGCGATCCTTGGCGTCGCCAGCTTGCTGTTCCAAAAGCGGGATAAAACATAAACGCTTCTGACCAAACGGCGTGCGACTGTCTAATGAATTTCGGTCGCCAATTTTGCAAAAAAAGGCTGACCACAAAGTGGCCAGCCTAGTCGTCGTCTGCAGGGAACGACTGAGGGTCAGAAGCAAGACTTCAACAATTCAAGCGTGTTGTCGTAAGTCATTTCGATGGGGTTGCCGCCCGTGCTTGGGTCTTCTAATGCTGACTTAGTCAGTTTGTCCAAGTCGGGGTTTTCAATGCCCAACGCGGTGAGGTTTTTGGGGATGCCCAATGAATCATTCAACTCACCGACAAACGCATAGAAGCCTTCAAAGCCGCCAGAAATACCCAGATAATTGGCCGCCATCACCAGCCGATCTTCAACCGCAGGACGGTTGAACTGCAGCACAGGCTGCATCACCACTGCATTGGTGGTGCCATGGTGGGTGTTGTGCACCGCGCCAATCGGATGTGACAGCGCGTGAATGGCGCCTAAGCCTTTTGAAACGCCGTTGACCCCATCGCCGCGGCAGACATCATATGCGCCCGCGCTTCAATGTCGCTGCCATCCTTATAGGCCTTTGGCAAATTCTCTTTCACCAACCGCAAACCCTCGAGTGCAATGCCCTGGCTCATCGGATGATAATGCGGCGAGCAAAACGCTTCCAAGCAGTGCGCGAACGCATCCATACCTGTGCCCGCCGTGATAAACGGTGGCATGCCCACACTCAACTCAGGGTCGCAGATCACGACGGCTGGCAAGATTTTCGGGTGGAAAATGATCTTCTTTTCGTGGGTCACCGAATTGGTGATGACCGACGCACGTCCGACTTCAGAACCCGTGCCGGCCGTTGTCGGCACGGCCACAATCGGCGCAATCGCATCCGCGTCAGCGCGAGTCCACCAGTCGCCAATATCTTCAAAATCCCAGATCGGACGCGTTTGCCCCGCCATAAAGGCAATCACTTTGCCCAAATCAAGCGCAGAACCACCGCCAAAGGCAATCACACCATCATGGCCGCCTTCGCGATATTGCTTGATGCCCGCTTCCGCGTTTAGCTCATTCGGGTTGGGATCAACATCAGAAAACATTGCACGGCCAAGCCCACCCTGATCCAACAGGTCGAGGGTCTTGGTGGTGATGTCGAGATTGGCCAGCCCTTTGTCGCTCACCAACAACGGTTTTTTGATGCCCGCTGCTGCGCACGCATCCGCGATTTCAGAGATACGACCCGCACCAAAGCGGATCGGCGTTGGATAATTCCAATTACCTACTAGTTTCATTCTTTAGGCTTTCTTCAAATGATAAGATTTTGGACGGGTCAGATTATGATAGCCAATCTCTGAAAGGCCGCCGCCCTTACCTGTGTTTTTACAGCCTGTCCAACAAAGTGCCGGATCCAAATAATCCGCACGGTTCATAAAGACAGTGCCGGTTTCAATTTGTTCGCCAATGCGCTTGGCGCGCTCAATGTCCTTGGTCCACAGCGCCGCGGTTAGGCCAAACTCGCTGTCATTCATCAGCTTGATGGCTTCCTCGTCATCCTTGACCTTCATGATCCCGACAACAGGTCCAAAGCTCTCGTCGCGCATCACGCGCATCGAATGGTCCACATTCACCAAGATTTGCGGCATCAAGTATGCGCCACCATCATCTTCCGGGAACAGGGCCGGATCAATCAACGGCTTGGCGCCAGCAGCGATCGCTTCATTGGTTTGCGCCCGCACTTCGTCAGCGAACCGTTTATGCGCCATGGGGCCAATTGTCGTATCTTTCTCTAACGGGTTGCCCAATTTGTAGCTGGACACCAGCTTCACAGATTTTTCGACGAACTCATCAAAAAGGCTTTCAGTCACATAGATCCGCTCGATACCGCAACAGCATTGACCCGAGTTGAACATCGCACCATCAATCAATGTGGCCACGGCAGCATCAACATCTGCATCTTCCATCACATAGCCGGGGTCCTTGCCGCCAAGCTCAGTGCCGACGCCTGTAAAGGTGCCCGCAGCGGCTTTTTCCATGGCAACGCCACCACCGACAGAGCCGGTGAAATTGACAAAGCCAAATGAGCCCGCCGCGATAAGTGCAGATGTCGTATCATGGTCCAGGAACACATTCTGGAACACATCTTCTGGCACGCCCACCGCATGGAAGGCTTCGGCCAAACGTTCGCCCACCAACAAGGTTTGCGACGCGTGTTTCAACACAACGCTATTGCCCGCGATAAGTGCTGGCGCAACGGTGTTGATAGCGGTCATGAAGGGATAGTTCCATGGCGCGACAACCAGCACCACGCCGTGCGGAATCCGCTCGATATAACGCGAAAAACCATCACTATCTTCAATTTCGATAGGCGCCAGGGCCTTGGGGGCGATGTCTGCCATATGCAAACCACGCTCTTTAAAGCCGCCAAATTCACCGCCAAAGCGCACCGGGCGTCCCATCTGCCAAGCCAGTTCTTCGACAATCTGATCATTCATCTCGCCGATTTTGGCAATGCCAGCGCGCACCAAATCGATACGCTCGGCAAGCGGACGCTTGGCCCACGCTTTTTGCGCCTCGGCAGCGCGTGCCACGGCGGCCTTCGCCTCGCTTTCGCTCAGCACGGGGCGCTCTGCATAAACCGACCCATCAATGGGTGAGATACATGTCACATTTTTAGTCATTTATTACGCTCTTTCAAAACCACGGGCGATTTCATAATCCGTCACCACTTGATCAAACTCTTCTTGTTCCCATTCGGCCGCACGCACATAATGGTCAACCACCGCATCACCAAACGCGGCGCGCAACATCTCGGACTTATCCAAAGTCTTCATGGCGGCCCGCAAAGTTTGCGGAATCTCATCGGCCTTTTGCGCCTCATACACATCGCCTGATGTGGCAGGCGCCAACGCCATCTTTTCTTCAATCCCTTTAATGCCGGCAGCCAATTGTGCGGCCACCGCCAGATATGGATTCAAATCCGACCCACCGATGCGGCACTCGACGCGCACCGCCTTGGTGCCATCGCCACAAAGCCTAAAGCCTGCCGTGCGGTTATCCACTGACCACACGGTCTTTGTGGGCGCAAATGTGCCCTTCTGGAAGCGTTTATAGCTGTTGATGTAAGGCGCGAGAAAATAGGTATATTCTGGGGCATATTTGATCAGCCCAGCCATATAATTCTGCATCAATTCAGACATGCCCAATTCGCGATCTGGATCATAAAAGGCGTTGCTGCCGTCCTTCCAAAGCGATTGGTGCACGTGCGAAGAACTGCCTACGCGATCACGATGCCATTTCGGCAAAAAGCTCACCGCCCGGCCCTTTTGCCAGGCAATTTCTTTCGCCGCATGTTTGGCCAAGGTGTGATTGTCAGCACAATCCAGTGCCGCGCCATAGCGAATGTTCAACTCTTCTTGCCCGGCCTCGGCTTCGCCTTTTGAGTTTTCAATCGGAATGCCCGCCGCATACAAATGATTGCGCAACGGCCGCATCACTTCTTCTTCCTTGGTGGTTTGAAGAATGTGATAATCTTCATTATAGCCGCTGATCGGATCTAGCTCGCGAAAGCCTGACTTGCGGATTTCATCATAGCTCTTTTCGAAAATAAAGAACTCCAACTCCGTCGCGGTCATGGCTTCAAAGCCCAATTCGCTCAGGCGCGCAATTTGCTTTTTCAACACGGCGCGGGGCGAATGGGAAATTTCTTCATGGGTGTGATGGTCCAGCACATCGCAAAGCACCAACGCTGTGCCTTCAAGCCAAGGCACCAGTCGCAGCGTGCTTAAATCAGGCTGCATCACATAATCACCATAGCCAGCCTGCCAGCTTGTCGCGGCATAGCCTTCCACGGTGTGCATCTCTAAATCTGTCGCCAACAAATAGTTGCAGCAATGGGTTTCTTCCCATGCGCTTTCAACAAAATGGGCGGCATGAAATCGCTTGCCCATCAATCGGCCCTGCATGTCGGGCAGCGCAGCAATAATCGTATCAACCTCGCCGCTCTTGACCAGCTCTTTCAGTGTCTCAAATGATAAATTACCCGGCATATCTCTGGTCCGTCATGTTCAAATTGGCAATATGCCCCGGGGCGGCAAGTTGCGCGCCCCGGGACCAGTTGAATTACGTATTGTAACGATACGGACGTCCAGCTTTTTGCATGTCCGAATTGTACTTTTTAAAGATTTCAACCACTTTCGCTTTGGTCTCAGATTGCGCTGCAATCTCATCCCAGAATTCAAAGGCAGCATTTTCCACCTGCTCCCATTCTTTGTCTGGGATTGTGGTCAATTCCATTTTTTCGCCATGCACACGCAAGGAGGCTTCACCACCCCAATACCACCATTGACGGTAATAGTGAGAGCTGTCCATGGTCAGTTTTAACAGCTCCTTCAAATGGGCAGGCAGCTCTTGATAACGGTCCATATTGGCAAAGAACGACCCTGCCCACGCACCAGAAATATTGTTGGTGAGGAAGTAGTTGGTCACATCGGCCCAGCCTACTGTGTAGTCCTCTGTGATGCCTGACCAGGCAACACCATCCAACTCACCAGTTTGTACCGCAACTTCAATATCTTCCCATGCAGGGTGACTGGCACCACGCCAAACTGGCTCAAGAAGCGACCAGCGGTGGGGAATGTGAAGACACGCTTGCCTTTCAGGTCCTCAAGGCTGCGAATTGGGTCTTTTGTCGCGAAGTGGCATGGGTCCCATGCACCAGCAGAAAGGTGTTTCACACCAACTTTGGAATATTCTTCATCCCAGATCTCGTTCAAGCCATATTGGTTGAACAGTACCGGCACGTCCAAAGAATAGCGGCTGGCAAACGGGAAGTAGCCGCCGAAAACGGTTACTTCAGTTGGTGACGCCATAGAGTCATCATCTGACTGCACCGCATCAATGGTGCCCTTTTGCATGGCACGGAACAATTCGCCTGTGGGGACGAGTTGGTCAGCAAAGAACAATTCGATTTCCATCTCATCGCCGGCAACTTTGTTGAAGCTGTCGATGGCTGGCTTAATCACATGCTCGGCCAATGCCGGACCGGCATAGGTTTGCATCCGCCAGCGGATTTTGTTTTGCGCAATGGCTGGTGTGGCCAAAGCTGCGGCTGGGGCCATTGCGGCACCGGCTAAAAACTTACGTCTGTTGGTCATTTCCTTCTCCTTGTTTGAAGCTGTGAATGCCCAATTCCTTGGGTCTTGTTATTGGGTTATTTTCCGTAAACCGTTTCTGGCAACCAAAGCGCCAATTGCGGGAACGCCATAATTAATCCGAGCGCCAAAAGCATCACCAATACGAAGGGCAAGATCGAGCCGTAAATATCCTTCAAGGTGATTTCTGGTGGCGCCATGGCCCGCATCAAAAACAGATTGTAGCCAAAAGGCGGCGTCATATAAGCGATTTGCGTGGTGATGGTGTAAAGCACGCCATACCAGACCAGATCGAAACCGAGCGCGGCGACCAGCGGCACATAGAGCGGCGCCACAATCACGAGCATCGCTGTATCATCCAAAAATGTGCCCATCAGCAAAAATGAAAGCTGCATGATGATCAGGATCACCCATGGATTGAGACCCAATTGTTCGGTGAACAGGTTTTCAATCGCGCGCACCGCGCCCAAGCCATCAAAAACCGCGCCGAAGCCCAATGCCGCCAAAATGATCCACATAAACATGCACGAAATCATCAGGGTCTGGCGCACGGACGTCTCAAACACTTTGCGGGTCATCCGCCGCTTTAACACGGCTGCGGCAAACGCTGTCATGGCACCAATGGCGGAGCTTTCCACGAGGCTGGTCCAGCCATTTACAAAAGGCACCATCATCGCAGCAAAAATCACAAGCGGTAGCACACCGGCGCCCAGCAAGCGGAACTTTTCTGCCTTGGTTACGTCACGGTCCGCCTCTTTCAGCGCCGGGCCAAGCTCAGGCTGAATGCGACACCGGATATAGATATACAGGATAAACAGGCCCGCCATGATCAACCCTGGCACCACGCCGGCCAACCACAATTGACCCACTGGCTGCCGCGCGATCATCGCATATAGCACCAGCACCACCGATGGTGGCACCAAAATGCCGAGCGACGAGCCCGCTTGAATTACCCCTGTGACCATGCGTTTGTCATAACCACGGCGCAGCAATTCAGGCAGCGCGATCGTCGCGCCAATTGCCATACCCGCGACCGACAACCCATTCATTGCCGACACCAAAACCATCAAGCCAATCGTGCCAATGGCCAGCCCGCCATTAATCGGCCCCATCCATACATGGAACATCTTGTATAGATCGTCCGCAATTTTGGATTCGGACAAAATATAGCCCATGAAAATGAACATTGGCAGGGTCAGCAACGGATACCATTTCATCAACTTCATCGCGGACGAAAATGGAATGTCAGACCCGCCAGTACCCCAAAGGAGAATCGCGGCAAGTGCGCCCACTGCGCCAATCGCGCCGAAAACGCGCTGCCCTGTCATGAGCATCAGCATCATGGAGGCGAACATAAAAATGGCAATCAACTCATAGGACATTAAAGCTTCACTCCCTTAAGGGTGGCAATGTCTTTGAACAGTTCAGAGATCGCCTGCAAGAGCATCATGAAGATACCAAAACTCATCAAAACTTTGATCGGCCAGAGATAAGGCCGCCAAGCTGTTGGGCTGCGCTCACCATATTGGAAGGAATAGCTGGTGCTGTCATAAGCGCCATAAAGCATGACACCCAGATAAAAGATCAAAAAGAAGACTGTGATCACATCTATTTGCGCTTTGCGCTTGTCCGACCACGCGCCATAGAACAAATCCATGCGCACATTTGCTCCATTTTGCAGTGCATATGGCCCGCCAAGAATAAAATAGGCGACCATGGCAAATTGCGCCATTTCCAAGGTCCATAGCGATGGCAGAAAGAAGGTTTTTGAAATGGACGACCACAGCAAGATGCCCACCATCACAAAGATGAAGTACATGATAATGCGACCCATTCGGTAATTGATCGCATCAACAACGCGGACATATTTGCCCATCATTGAAAGCATTAGATCGCCTCCCCTTTGCTCGTTTCCTTAAGTTGCACGAGCGCGCGCTGCACCAAATCTGTCAACAATTGCGCAACAGAATCCTGCTGCGCTTCAGTCTTAATCAGATCGTTGCGCACTTCGATCATCACATTCAAAAGATTATTTTCCAGCCCATGCCGTTGCAGCGTGTAGGTCACACCATCTTCGGTCCATAGGGCTCATTGCGTTCGATTTTCAATTCGGACAGTTCATGGGCACAGGCCAACATTGCGTCCGCCAACCGGGCGTCCTTATCATGCAAGATACCAATCTCAGTTTCGCGGTGCGAACCGAAATATACGGGCGTAAAACTGTGAATGGTCACGATCACCGGCGGCACCTTCGCCCAGCTAATGGCTTGCGATACTTGTTTGTGAAACGGCTCATAGCAAAGCTCAACCCGTTCCATATACTCATCGACACTAAGATTTTGATTGCCCGGCACGTCAAAAACTTCACTGCGCACAGGCACAGCGTCTTTTGCCTCTGGCGGTCGGTTACAATCATAGATCAAGCGCGAAACACCACCGGAAACCATCTTGGCATTGAGCTGCGCGCTCATGCGCTGCGTCACGGCATATGCGCCAGGGTCCCAAGCCACATGGCTTTGCTGCACATCCTCGCTCAACCCCAAGCCATCAAATTGCTCTGGGAAAAAGTTCGATGCGTGCTCACAAATCAATAGAACAGGCGACGTGCCATCTGGATTTTCCAACTGGACTGCCTCAAATTCTGTGTTCATGCGTCTCGATCTTCCTGAAGAAATATTCACAACCACTCCCGTTCTGTTTATATTTCTTCACAACGCGCCCGCCTGTCAATATCTTTTCTGAAATCTTTTCTTCATATTCATTTCGTTTGTTGATAAACCAGACAAAGGCTTGCAGCCTGAACGGAGAATTTGTCGTGTCTAAGAGCACTGTTGCTGAGTTGTTGCAGAACAACGCCGATCACCTGACCCGCGCCGAACGCCAGCTTTGCCAGTCTTTATTGGTCAATTATCCCGTATCCGGTCTGGGTTCCATCACAGCCGTCGCAAAGAGCGCTGGGGTTTCGACCCCAACCGTCGCTCGCCTTGTGAAAAAAAATCGGGTTTTCTGGCTTTCCTGAGTTTCAAGCCGCGCTGCGCGACGAGGTTGAAGCCACGATTTCAGACCCCATTGCCAAGCACGACACATGGGCAGGGCAAGCCCCGAACGAACATATCGTCAATAAATTTACAGAAGCGGTGATCGAAAATATCCGACATTCGCTTGGGCAACTGGATATTGAGACCTTTGATCAAACTTGCGAATTGCTGGCCGACACATCGCGGTCGCTGTTTGTGGTGGGTGGCCGCATCACTCGCTCATTGGCGGATTATTTTTTTCTTGCACATGCAAGTGCTGCGCAAAGATGTGACCCACATTCAAGCGATCTCCAATGCTTGGCCACACTATCTGTTGGATATCAAGAAGGACGACGTGATCGTTATTTTTGACGTGCGACGCTATGAAACCAGCACCCTGCGCCTCGCGGAAATGGCGGCCGAAGCCGGCGCCAAAATCGTTTTGTTTACGGATCAGTGGCATTCGCCCATTGCCAAGCTGGCCGACCACACCTTCAGCCTCAAAATTGTTGTGCCCTCAGCATGGGATAGTTCAGTGACCATGATGTTGCTGGTGGAAACCATTATTGCCGACGTGCAAACCCGCACTTGGCCAGAAACCCGTCAGCGCATGGAAGAACTCGAAGTCATGTTTGACCGCACCAAATTCTTCCGCAAGTTCACCTAAAGCGCGTCCAGATAAGTCCGCACAGCATCCTTTACATGGCGAAAGCGATCGCCGCCCAAATGCTTGCCGCCATACCAACGTGTCACCACAATAATGTGATTGTGCAACTCCTCGCGCGCCAACATTTGCAGAATGATCATGCCGGCACCGCTCTCGCCGTCATCATTTTTGATCTCGTCATCTCCGCAAATAACAGCCCAGGTGTTGTGCGTGGCTTTGGCAAACTTCTTTTTACGCTTGAGCTGTTTCAAAAAGGCTTTTGCGTCGTCAGCAGAGTGGCAGCCCCCGCCGGACACCGCATATTTTGAACCACGATCAGAAATAATATTATCGAGAATAACCATCAGCTAGTGGTACTTAGCCCATTCACGATAATCAACTGCGCAAGGCTTAATAATCACGCTCATAGAAAATACCCGCTTCTGTGTTGCCGTCTCCCGAGGTCTGGCCACGCGCCTTTAAACTGTCAGTAATCTCAAGATCAATGGTCACCTTATCGTTGGCGGCATTTGAGCCTTTTTCCACGTTCACATAGGTGCGATCGTTCAAATAGGCCCCGATGCCCACGGACGTTTCACCCTGTTCATTGCTCTTAATATCGATATTGTCCAAGCCAGCTAAAGTCCGCAACCGATCCAATAGCCCTGGCCCCGAATTTGACCCGTTTAAGGTGGCGATCGCGTTGGCCAATTGAACCAATTGCAGCGGCGACAATTCCCCTAAACTCTTGCCAAAGAATAGATTGGCGACCACCTCATCTTGCGGCAAGCTTGGCGTGGATTGAAATGAAAATTCTGGTGATGATGCAAACCCTTGCACAATGATGGAATAAACATAGCCATCGCTGCGCGTGCTAGCGCTAAAGTTCAGCGCCGGGTCCATGGTGCCGCGAAACGTGACTTGTCCCGTATCAAAATCAAAGCGCTTGGTCAGCAGATCCACGCGACCACGCAACAAGCTGATCTGGCCCGAAGGCGATGGCTTGCCTGTTGTGCCCAAAATACGCATCTGTCCACCCAACTCAGCATCAACCCGCGACCTCGCACATAAATTCGACGCGGGGCATTGACTTGGATATCCAAATTCATACCACCGCCAGCGCCAGCAGCGGAAGGTTTTGGGGCCAATTCTGCCGCTTGTTTTTGCACCGCCCCAGATGCGCCCTTGTGCTGAATATCAACCGGCGAAACCCCGCCGCCCAACTGTTCAGGAATCACGATACTCGCCTGATCTATATTGCGACACCGCCAATTGATCCGCCAGTGGCGATAGGCCCTGACAATGTCAAATCCGCGTTAAACTGAGTGGAAAGCGTGCCATCCTCGTAAGAACCATTACGCACACGTATATCGTAATCGCTTTGCAAATTTTCTGCTGCGCGCAACGAGGTTTGCCCAGTGATTGATAATTGCCCGCCGCCGCCAATTGTGCCATTTAGCTCAACCACCTGAGCGCGATCATTGTTTAAAGCAATGCGGCCGGATATGCCTGAAACGGTTATGCGAGACGCAACATCAATAAGCCGCGCGTCGCTAGTGGTGATCTGACCTTGGTAGCGCGGCACATCGAGGCTGCCGCCGATTTGGGCGTTCACCGAAGCACCACCTGTCAATCGGATACCAGCGCGCGACAATGGCCGCGCTAAATACTCAAAGGGCAACTGGCCCGATACGTCAACATTCAGCGCATTTGACGATAAATTGATGCGACCATTTGCTCGTGCTGAAGCGCCCCCGCCGCCAATATCATTTTCCATCACCAATTGGTTGTTGGCCAGTGTCCCATTGCCGGACAGCGTAAGCGCAGACAATTGGTTGGTGCGGCTCAACGCAACGGAAACGCCTTGCGCGCGATATTGGTAATCGATCTTTGGTGCAGATGTTGAGCCCGTCACCTTTGCTGTCGCGGAAATATCACCTTCCAGATCCTGACCTGTACTGGCAAAATTCTCGACCAAATTGAGCGGCATATCCTCAAGCCGCACATTCAAGTTAAGCCGCTCGGCAACAGTGCCAGAAGCTGATACGCGGCCAGCGCCAACGCGCAAACCCGGCAATTCTAATTTGATGCCATCAGTGCCTTGATCAATCGTCGCTATTTCGGCCAGGCGCAACGGAATATTCTGGTAGCGGCCGCTAAATTCTGAAAGCTGAACGCGCACGCCTTCATCACTCATCTGTGCCGCGCCCTTAAGCCGAACTGCCTCACCTTCGTAATTAGCCTGCAAGGTGAAGGGATAGCGATCCGCCTCGCTATTCACATCAAAACGGAGGTCGCGCACCTGTTCGTTCGCGATCTTGACCGCATCAGTGCTCACTTTGCATACAAGCACAATAGCGCCAAAAATATCTAGCGCTTGCGCATCAATCACCGCATTCTGGGCCGTCACCGTCCCTGTAGCCAATTGATCTGACCGAAGCGCCAACGTCACATTTTGTTTTTGATCAACTGCCTCAAGCACCAAGCGCCCCTTCACGCTCCCTGCCAACGCATCCTGCAACAACAGTGGCGCCAATTGCGCAAGATCGGGGAAATCAAGTTCAAAAGCACCATTTAGCAAGCCACTCTCGCCAATCACCAAAGCGCCCTCGGCGCGCCCGCCGGGCACATTGGCCACCAAGTCGCGTAACATTTGGCTACCATTTTCTTGCTGCATAAATTCGGCCTTAACCGATACTGGGGCCTCGCGGTAGGCAGCGGAAATATCGATGTTCACGCCATCGACAAAGCCACCTGAAACCGTACCCTGCAGTTCCATCAAGGGCTCACCTTCAAGTGTCACGCCATCACTCGAAAGCTGCAATTCAAGCTGTGGGTTTGCCAATGTACCGGAAGCCGCAAGGTCAACACGCGCCTGTCCTTCGATCCGTGGATCAAAGGCTGCTAATGCAGCAAAGCCCAACTGTCCGTTCGCACGAACACCCTCAGCCGTCAATTCCGCATTCAAATCTGCGTTGAGATTGGGACTGCCGACAATTATCCGCTCCGCCGCCAGTTTTTGCCCGTCGCGTACCAAGCGCGCTTCAATATCTGCGGTGCCATTCGCGAACAACTGAGCATATATACCCCGCCCAGTGCCATCAATTTTGGCATTTAATTCGACCCACACATTTTGGGTTTCGGGCTCAAATACCCCTTTGCCATTTGCGGTAACCGCAGCGCTTTGGACCTTAAGGTCGTTAAGCGCAATCTGCTGCGGTGCAATATTCAGCACGGTGTTCAAACGGATCGGTCCCTCAAGCAACGGATCGATCTGAGGATTGTTAAACTGCGCGGCGATCGCGCTAAGCGACACACGCGCCTCGCCACTGAACCCGCTCAGATCAAAATTGCGCGCGCCTATGCTAAACTCAGCATCCTCAATTGCTGCACTTGCGCTTTCCAGTTGCGCTAGCGTGCCTTCAAGCGTGAACTCAGCGCCATTTATCGCACCTGCCAATTGCCCAGTGAGCGTCACCGCACCTAAACGGAACTGATCCGTCCCATTCGGCTGAAGGCCACTTGCGTATCGGCGTCGCCAAATTGTCCGTCGACGGTTAGGTCAACGCCAGCCTCTGCGTAAGTGCCCGAAGCACTGAAGCGCGTAAGCGCTGATGTGAAGTCCGCCGCCTCAATCAAAAAAATTGCCATTGGCCTGCCGTATCGCCCGCAAGTTGAATTCAGAATTACCAGCTACAAAGGGCACCACAAGATCAGGCATCAAGGGAGCCAATTGACCCCGCAATTTAGCCTCAACAGTTTGGTTTGCATCTTCAAGGTTTAATAGTAATTGACCGGTGGCAGCTTGCCGCCCATCTAGGGCAATGTTGAGATCGGCCGCCAAGGCAGAAAGTGGACCATTGGTCGCTATTTCAGCCTGAAAAGCCGGTCGGCCCGGTATATCAATCAAATCAGCAAAAAAAACCTTCTCCGGATTCATCGACCTTTACACTTAAGCCAAATCCATCCGCCTCAGGTGCGATCGACCATTGGGCGTGCATAATTGGCCCATCGCGGTTTTGGGAAAACAGTTGCAAATCGCCTGACGTAGTCATCGGCGTGTTGCGTGCAGCAAGCGCGCCGTTAATCGCCAATCGACGCGCCGTGCCGAGCACTGGCTCGTCCAAAATAATATTTGCAATTTCGACCTGTTCGACATCTAGCGCGCGCAAGGGGCTGGGCAGCAATTGATTTGGCATTGCAAATTCAACTTGCTCTGGCGCTGGACTCGTCGTTGATTTTGGCAAGCGTCGCACGTGAAGTTGCGTCACGCTTAAATTGTCCAGAACAACGCTGCGCGAAAATAATTGCCCTAATTGATAGTCCAACTGCACATCTTGGATTTCGACCCAGACCCCGTCGGCGTCAAGTAAACGTACTTCATCTATGCGCAAGCTATTGCCCAATATCTGCGACAAACCTGAAATTTCTATTTGCTGGTCTTTGGTGCTGGCGGTTTGTGCGACCAAATCTGCCGTTAAATTGCGTCCTGGTTGTGTCAACAAGAGTGCCGAAGCCGCGCCAAGCGCCAGCACGATCAAAACCGCAAGGGTCAGCGCGATCCGCCACATCCAGATTTTTGCCGCAGTCATAAAGGAGCCTTCGGTTTGGTTCAGCTTTTAAAAAGCCTGTCCTATACCAAGATATAAGCCAAAATTTGGTTCCCCAGAAATATTTTTCAAAGGAATGGCCAAATCTGCCCGAATTGGCCCAAATGGCGTAAGGTAGCGCACCCCGACACCGGCACCAGTATAAAGGTCGCCGCCCTGTAGCGGGACATTTGAGGTGAAAGCGCCGCCCATATCAACAAAGCCAACAACGCCAATCTGGTCCGTTATCTTGTAGCGGGCTTCGACCGATGTTTCGAGGAAAGAAAGGCCACCTGTGGGTTTGCCCGCCCCGTTGCGTGGTCCAGCTGCTTGAAAGGCGTAGCCACGAATGGACCCCGCCCCGCCGGCAAAAAAGCGGCGATCAACGGGCACATCAGCCAGATCTGCGCCAACGATAGAGCCTGCCGCAACCCGCCCGGCGAGTACAAATTTTGCCTCATCATCGAATGCATAGTAGGTGCTGGCTTTCACTGAAGTCTTGACGAACTGCGCTCCGCTTGAAAACGCATAGGTCGGTTCAGCGTAAGCGACCGCAAAGAAGCCCTTGGTTGGGTTTAACGCGTCATCGCGCGTATCATATATCAACTCAAATGGCGTCGAGATAATTGATTGATTGGTCGTCACGCCGTCAACGGTGAGCACCGCATATTCACCAGCGACACCGCCCCGCACACTAAGATCATCATTGATCTGGTGACTTAGGCTCGTTTCAATTTTACCACCGCGCTTGGTGAAAGCCTGCGGATTTTCGATATCGAAAGAAATTTTGCCTTCAAAGCTGGTTCTCGGTCCAAAGGCGTTTGGCTTAAAATAAACCAATGCCGTGTGGAAATCCAATTTATCCAATCCGCCTTGTCCAATGCGATTGACAGATCCTTCAACGCGGACTTTTTCTGCGCCGCCAAATAGGTTGCGGTGCACCCAAAATCCTTCAACGCCCAGCCCATCGGTATTGCCAATGGTTGCGCCCACGCCAATGGTACGCGGTTTGCGTTCGCTCACCTCAATCACCAGATCAACTAAATCGGGGCGATCGGCGCGACGTTCGCGTTTAATCACAACGCTGTTGAAAACGCCAAGTTCTTGCAATTTACGCGTCGCTCGTTTGGTGATTTGCGGCCGATAAACCTCATCGCGTGGCAGGTCTGCAACCTCTAAGATGGTTTGTGCGCGCATATCTTGTTCGCCGCTAACCCGCACATCGCCAATGTGCGCCAACTGTCCAGTTTCGATCTGCAGCGAAACCTCGAGCCGATTAACACTGTGATCTGCCTCAATTGTGCGATCAGTTACCTCAGCAAACGCATACCCTTTTTCACGCCACTCTGTGAGGATTGCATTTTGCGCGTTCAGTATGACGTCGGACTTGGCAACATCTCCCGCAAGCAGGCCATAGTCGGCCACCACCAATGGCTGACCATTGACGCGCACATTCGGCGAAGCGAATACAAATTGCGATCCGGCATCAACCTGAATGGTGACCTGTGCCACTTTGCCTTGTAAATTGATGTCCAAGGGCACTTGATCCAGCGGCACGCCATCAATCAAGATAGATAATACCGCGCCGTAATAAGCCTCACCATAAAGCGCCGCCACGACGCGTTTTTGGTCGACACGCGCCCGAGTTAAGAGACTGACACCATCTTCAGGTGGCACACTTTGATCGCTCACCAGCAGTGACGCGTTGGCAATCACTTGTTCCAGATCCGTGTTGTTAACGACGATTCGCGTGGCATAGCGTACTTCGCCGGGCACCGGCGTAACCTGCGCGGCGTCACTTACACGCGCTTCTCCGCCTCCAAACGGCCAAAGCTGCCCGAAATCGAACGCAACAGCGGGCGCCGCAGCCATTGAAAGCGCAGCACCAAGCGAAAATCCGACAAAACATTTACGCACCAAATTAAACAATTTGCTGCTACTCCAAATACTTAACTTATGATCGATCTTAACGGTCAAACCCTATCATAGTGCTAAGCCCATGACAAAAGCGGAATTGATGCCTGTACTCAACGCACTGTTTGCAATCATAGCACCATAATCAGAAGCGCTTTTTCCCTTTACCCTTGATAGGTTGCACCTTTTCGTCAGGCACTTCGGTTCCGTCATAAAGGCCCAAAAAAATGCCCTTATCCAGCGCCTTGCCGCGCATTTTCTTAATGCGTTCGTCAGCGATGGCGGTGCGTTGCGACATGCGCCGCGCCCATGCACCCAAACGCTGATACATCAACTCACGCACCGGAAAATGCGACGCGCTGTCGCCCAAATCATAAAATTCTTCCGGATCTTCGTTCAGGTCAAACAGCATGGGGCGCATATCCCCTTGCGCGTGAACAAGCTTCCAATCTTTATCCGCCACCATAAAAAGCCTGCAATCCGCCGGTTCCAACCCCAGTTTTTCGGCGGCTTGCGTGGTCGAATAGTCATATTCTGAAATCACAAACTCGCGCCATTGATCAGGCTGTTCGCCGCGCAAAAACGGCACCAGCGAGCGCCCTTCAACGATATGATTGGGAATGTTTTGCTCAAACCACTCCAAAAAGGTCGGCACCAAATCGATAGACTCCACAAGTTCATCGCAAACGGTGCCCCGCGTTGCATCAGCTTCAGCACTCGGATCATAAATGATTAGCGGGACCTTCACCGAGCATTCGTGGAACAAATCCTTCTCGCCAAGCCAATGATCGCCCAAATAATCCCCATGATCGGACGTGATCACGATCATGGTATTGTCCATTTGCCCGGTTTCCTCCAGATAGGCAAACAAACGTCCCATCTGTCGTCGCACTGCTTGATCAGGCCCATATAGGCGGGAATAACTTTTTCGCGCACCTCATCTTTTGAAAAACTCTGTGCGACCAAATTTTCCATATAAGCGCCGTAAACCGGGTGCGGATGCGCCTGCTCCTGCGAGCTGCGCTGCACCGGCAGAATATGCTCGGGCCCATACATGTCATGATAGGGCGCGGGCACAATATAGGGCCAATGCGGCTTGATATAAGACAGGTGACACAGCCACGATTTATCCGCGTCGCGACGCTCTTCCATAAACTGGATCGCCTGGCTGGTCAGCCACGGCGTTTCGGAATCTTCTTCTTCAATATTGGCGGGCTGATCGGCGTTTTGCATCAGCCAACCTGAAGCAATATCGCCTTCCGCATCCAGCGCTGCGTTGGCGTTTTCATGCCAAGGATTTTGAGCTTCATAGCCCTTGTCTTTGAGATATTCATTGTAGGGCGAGCGTTTGCTGTCATAAAGACCGCCAACCCCTTCCGCCCACAAGCCATCATCACGAATATAGCATCGAATCCGCATTCAGATTGCCGCGCGCCAATCACGCTGTCCGGCATAATGCCCAATCGCTTCAGCCCAGCTTCATCAGCTTGCATGTGGGTTTTGCCGATCAAATAGCAATCAATATCGCCGCTACGCAAATGATCCCCAAGCGTAAACTCGCCCACTTTCAACGGGAAATTGTTGCGCTGTGCCCCATGGCTGTGCACATAGCGCCCGGTATAATAGCTCATGCGCGAAGAACCACAGATGGGCGACTGCACATAAGCGCGCGTAAACCGCACGCCCTTTTCTGCCAACCGATCCATATGGGGGGTGTGCAAATGCGGATGGCCCTGACAACTCAGATAGTCAAACCGGAGCTGATCAAACATGATGAAAAGGACGTTCTTTTTCTGCATCATAAAATTCTCTTAAATGTCTTTCTGGCGATCCGCCCAAAGCATCCACACCATGGTGACGAGCGCGATCATAAACAGGGCCAAAGCAATTGGATAATTGATGACGGCAAGCGGATTGCCATCCAGCAGCACAAGGCTTTGCGAAAGGGCGATCTCAAATCGGCCACCAAGGAAAAACGCGATGATGAAGATCACCGGTGAAAACCCGAAGCTGGTCATCACATAACCAAGCGCAGCCGCCATCAACATGATGATCACCCCAAACAGCCCGCCGGTAGCCAAATAGACGCCCGCGATGCAAAGCAAAATGGCAGTGGAGAAGATTACAGATTCCGGGGCCCTGATCACAAAGGACCAAAGCCGCAATCCCAATTGCCCAATAAACAGATTGGCGAAATTGGCCATGATCATCGCGCCAAACAGCCATAAACCAGCCGCCCTTGCTCTTCAAACAACAAAGGCCCGGCTGAATGCCATGGATCACAAACGCTGAAATGATCAGTGCCGCCCCCACACTTCCGGGAATCCCCAGCGTGAGAAGCGGGATCAGGTTTGCGCCCATCACGGCGGAATTGGCGCTCTCGGCCGCAGCGATGCCTTGCAGATTGCCCTTGCCGAAACTGTCGGGGTCTTTCGATGACTTTTTGGTCGCTGCATAAGACATAAAGGCAGCTGCGGTGGACCCGACCCCCGGTAACGCGCCCAAAATAGTGCCAATGGCTGCCCCCCGCAGCATGGTAAAGCGGCAGGCCCAATATTCAGCAAAGCTCACCCGTCGATCGTCGGTGATTGTTCTGTATGTTTTTGAATGGTCGGGGATGCGCCTTTTTTGCTGCTGGCCAAGCGCCTCAAGATCTCCGCCACCGCCAACATGCCAATGGCCACAGCGGCCAAGGGCAACCCATCAAACAATTCAAAATGCCCAAAATAAAACCGCGGTGTCGCATGCTCCGGATCAAGCCCCACTGTGGCTGCCAGCAAGCCCAAAGCCGCCGCGACAATGCCTTTGGATATGCTTTTACCCACAAGCCCCGCAATCACCGAAAAGGCAAAAACCATTAGAGCCAGAATCTCGACTGGTCCCATTTTCAATGCCACAATGGCCAATGGGGCAGATACTGTCACCAACACAATATCCGAAACCGTGTCGCCGGTGACGGATGAATAAAGCGCCATCTTGGTGGCTTTTTCCGGCTTGCCCTGTTGCGCCAGTGGATGCCCGTCCAAGGCTGTTGCTGCGGCATCGGGCGTGCCCGGTGTATTGATCAAGATTGCGGGCACAGCGCCGCCCACCAAGCCGCCCTTATTAATACCCACCAAAAAGGCGATTGCAGGCAGCGGATCGATCACGAATGTAAACGGTATAGCGATGGCCATTGCCATCACCGGGCCAATGCCCGGCATGGCGCCCACGAATTGCCCCAGCATCACCCCAAACACCACAAACAGCAGGTTGATTGGAGTAAAGGCATCGGCGAACCCGGCCAAGATAATTGAAATATCGACCATAAACTGTCCAGTTAGAGCAAGGGACGCTCAAGCACACTTTCAATGAGAAACGAAATGGTGAAAGGCAAAATCAGCGCGCCCACCAGCAACCAAGACCAGCGGCGCTCGCCCACCAGCAGCATCAACACCAAAGCCAAAGCAGGTGCCACATACATGTAGCGCCATTGCACCATGCCCACAGCCCGACGCCGACCACAACCAAAAACCCCGCTGCCCGTGCCATTTTCGCAAAATCAATAAATTGGCCTTGAGGCGGCGCCAGCGCCAAAACAGCACCGGACAAAATCAAAATTACCGCCATCACATCAGGCACGGTTTTTGGCCGCAGCCAACCATATCCCACCGTTTCGGTTGCGTATGGTGTGATGAAAAACAGCAGAACTGCGCCGAAGGCGACAATGGCCACGCCCGTCATTCGTTCAATCATTGCAACTTACCCAAAGCAAAAAGCTGGCCACGCATTGGCGCGCAGCCAGCAGGCGTCTTAGTTAAACAATTCGCCAACACTGTTTAGCCCGTCTTCCATCATCTTTTTCGTGCCATCAGGTCCCAAATTGTTGGTGCTGTTTTGCATGATATTGGTCACCACGTCTTGCACTTTTTCAGATTTGATGGCGTTGTCCAGCGCTGTGGCCAAAGCGGTCTTCGCCTCTTCGGAAAGGCCTATGGGGGCTGCAAAATAGAAGTAAGGATCGGTATAAAGATCGTACCCTTGCTCCTGCAATGTCGGCGTATCTTGAGCATAGGAATGGCGATCCGCATTGGCGCTGGCCAGCATTTTCACGTCACCCTTTTGCAAATATTGAATGTGCGTACCCGCGTTGAAGGACGCGTCCACCTGGCCCCCCAACACAAATTGGATCATTTCGGCAGAGCTTTTGGTTGAGACCAGTTTAAAGCCCGCACCTGTTTGCTCGTTCAGGGCCATTAGCATCAATTCTTGTGGCTTGGCATCAAAGGCCACGGGCACACCGCCCTGCGCTTTCGAATATTCAACGAGACCCGCAATATCATCAAACGGCGCGTCATCTTGCGCGATGATCGCCAATTGTGCGCGTGTCACAGTGCCCAAATAGTCAAAGCTATCGAGATCAAATGGCAATTGGTCCCCGCGCAACGTCAGATTAATCAAGACCGGCATGGAAACACCCATCGCAATCACTGAACCATCCGCATCTTCATTCAGCATGCCTGTGAACATGGCAATGCCACCACCGCCAGGTTTGTTTTGCGGCACAACGTTCCACCCGGTTTGCTCTTCCATGGTGGCGGCAATAACCCGTCCAAGTGTGTCGGTCTCGCCACCGGCACCAAAGCCGATTTGCAACTCAATTGATCCAGAGGGTGGCATCCAATCATCGGCCAAAGCTGGCCCCGCCATCGTCATCATAGCCGCACAGGCCATTGTGATTATTTTATTCATATCTTCCTCCCTTTTGCGCACAAAGACGCAATTCAAATTCAATCTACGCAACTAAGATGCGGGCTAACCCGCCTGTTGCGCTTCATCATTGCTGGCCAATTGCGCCGCCTTCGCCACGCGCTCAACCATATCGAGGAATTGTGCTTTTTCTTGTTCGCTCAAAACCGCATCAATCTGCTGGTGATAGGCCTCAATCACGGGTTGAACCCGATCAAAATAGGCCTGCCCCTCATCGCTTAAGGCAAAAATCCGCACCCGACGGTCCCGCGCCGATTGCTTGGATTCAATAATGCCCTTTTGCTCCAGCTTCATCAAAGCCCGGCTGACTTGCGCCTGCTCAATGCCGCAAAATCAACGAGTTCTTTTTGTGATGGTTTTTCGCTTTGCGAAATGCAAAGACAAATCCGCCATTCCACCAAACCAAGATCACCATTGGCCGCCAACAGCATCGAAATCTGCCCGCGCAAAAGCCGCGCCAGGCGCTGCGCCGCAACGGAAAGTTCACTCGCTGTCTCCGGAATATGATCGAGCCGTAAAATGGAATTGCTAATTGCGTCTGTCATATCTCTTTTCACTCATCCCCACCGCTAAATTATATGACATATCATTTAATGACAAGTCATATTGACTAACCAACGCCGAACGCAACCGCCGGCGCATTAAATAATCACACCATTTCAGTAGGTTACGTTTCCTACGTTGGAGAAAATACTCCGCACTCATTTTTAAACAACTCGTATTTTCAACTGCAAAAGGCTTGGCTGCGGCCCGGCGAGCTTGTCAGACAAAACTCAAATGGTTTGACGCAGGTCAATGCCCAAAAGTCTCGAACGTCCACATTGTCTCAGCAAAGGAGAGAAAAATGCCAGCAGCAACCACAAAAACTGACCTCATCGCCGTCACCGATAAGGAGTATAAAAAACTGGCAAGTCTGATCGCATCCATCGATGAAGACTTTGCCCTGCAAAAAGACGAAGATGATACTTCAATCAAAGACGTAATTGGCCACCGCGGCCACTGGATCGAGCTGTTTTTGGGCTGGTATCGCGATGGCATGGCGGGCAAAGAAGTTCACTTTCCGGCCAAAGGCTATAAATGGAGCGAACTTAAACGCTACAATGGCAATTTACGGCAACGGCAGGCCGATTTATCCTGGCAAGATGTGGTGAGCTTGCTGGCCAAAAACCACAAAGAAATTCACCAGTTTATGGAAAACCACAGCGATGAAGAGCTGTATGGCGGCCCTATGAAGGGGGCAAACAATGACTGGAAGCCCGGTCGCTGGGCCGAAGCTGCGGGGCCGAGCCACTATCGCTCCGCCGCCAAATACCTGCGCGCCCGTATCCGCGCGGCCAAGAATTAGGGCGCTGGCGTGCCCGGAGCTCCTGAACAGCGCAAAGCAGAACAGCAGCCAAACTCAACCTCGTAACTACTCAAAACTGCCGCTGAGTGACGTGTTCGCGGCGGCAGACACACCTTGGCTAACAAGTCCAAACGACGCCCTCATTTTTCCATTTCTTGTCTCGCGGGCCAGAAAAACATGATCGGCATACATCAAAGGCTGCGCGCATAAACTGGCGAACCCTTTTCGCAACCCGACCAAAACCCATGACTTCATAAAATCCCACCGCGCGAAGGTTCTCGCGGTTCACTTCCAAATGGATGCCAGACACACCGTCCGCCCGCAATTGCTCTAAGGCTGCGCGCATCAATTTACGTCCATTGCCTCCACCCTGGGCTTCGGGCAACAAATTGATGTGTAAATGCGCAGGGAAATCATCCGCATAGCTCGGCGCAGGCAATTGGTTTTGCGCCAGTGCATTTAAAAAGTGCCGGTCAGAATCTGTTTCTGCTTTAAAAGCCTTCAACTTCTCTTTGACTTTTGGCCACCAGAACCCTTGTTGCCATTTTTCATATTCACGCGTGTCGCTTGCGGTGACGATGTAGCCAACAACCGATCCTGCCTTTTCCAAAACAAAACAGTGCGCCGGATTAAAATGCAAATAGGGTATAGCCAAATCATGCCAGGCAAATCTAAACGCGAGTAAAGCTGACGTGCGTCTCCCCCCGGTCGGCAGTGCACACACAGATATGACTGATCGCGGCCTCGTCACCTGCTCGCGCCGCACGCACTTTGATCTCAGATCTCGTTTCTGCAACTTCACTCACGGGCCAACCCTTCAGCTAAAAAAAAGTGCCTTAATTCATGCGCATTGCCTGCACTTTAAGCGGCGCGAACAAACCGTCCAACCGCTATTTCTTTCAGCCCCGCAGTGCTTGCTGCCGTCTCAGTGCGCACTCTGTCAGCAAATTTCGAAAAGTCACGCGCATGCTCAAAATCCGCATTAATGCGTGTATGCGCGTTGGGCACCGAGGACAAGAGCAACTGTGAATATGGATGTTGCGGATCGCGTACAATTGCGTCCGACGGACCATACTCCACAATTCGTCCACCATACATCACTGCAGTGTTTTCGGTCAGGTAATGCGCCGTGGCCAAATCATGGGTGATATACAGAAACGTGATCCCACGGTCCGTTTTCAACCTATTCATCAAATTCAGAATTGACCGTCGAATCGACACATCAAGCATTGATGTCGGCTCATCCGCGATAATCAATTCCGCACCAACGGCCAAAGCTCGCGCCAAATTGATCCGCTGCCGTTGCCCGCCCGAAAGCTCATGCGGAAACTTATCCAGCATCACATCGGGCTCCAGCTCTACATCTTTAAGCGTGCGCACCAACTCTTGTTCCAGCGTCGAGCCTTCTGGCACACGGTTGTGCAACGTCAGTGGTCGCGCCAAATGGTGGCGCACCGTATGGGTTGGATTGAGCGACGCAAAAGGGTCCTGAAACACCATTTGCACTTTTTGGGCGTTCTCGCGTTTTTCTTTTGAATTGCGGGCGCTGGTGATGCTTTTGCCGTTCACCAAAATATCGCCCTCATCAATGTCGAACATGCCAGCAATGGCCCGCCCGCAAGTTGATTTACCGGAACCACTTTCACCCACCAGCGCCAAGCTTCGCCCCGGCCCAGCTTGAACGAAATGTCCTGCAAGGCTTTCACCTGTTTGCTGCCGCTAAAAATGGTCTTCAGCATATAGGTTTTAGAAACGCCTTTGACCTCCAGATAGGGCTGATCAGACATTATGCTACTCCCTTTGCGTCATCAAAGCTGGGCATCGCGTCCCAAAGCTGCTTGGTGTAATCATGCTGCGGATTGTGCAAAATTTCATGTGCGCTGTTCACTTCCACAATCTCCCCCTGCAACATGATCGCAATGCGGTCAGCAAATTGCGACATCAATGCCAAATCGTGGGTAATGAACAGGATCGAAAAGCCGAACTTTTTCTGCAGACCGGCAATTTCTTGCAAAATCTCGCGCTGTACCACCACATCAAGGGCCGTGGTCGGCTCATCCATGATGATCATTTGCGGCTCAAGAATTAGCGCATTGGCCAACACCACGCGCTGGCGCATCCCACCCGATAATTGGTGTGGATAATCGTCCAAGCGTGCCGGATCGATCCCCACAAGGTCCATCAACTCCTCGGCCCGCGCTCGTGCCGCCGCAGTGTTTTCGCCCGTATGGCGATGATACACATCACGGAATTGCTCAAAAATCGTCAAGACCGGATTGAGCGCATTCATCGCGCTTTGAAACACGAGCGAGACTTTACTCCAGCGCCATTGCGCCAGCTTTTCGTCGTCAAAGGACAAAACGTCTTCACCATCGATGGTGATGGACCCGCCTGAAATAAATGCAGGTGGGCGGTGCAACCGCATCAAGGCATAGGCAATCGTAGATTTTCCGCACCCACTTTCCCCGGCAAGGCCCAAAACCTCGCCGCGATTGATATGCAGATCAACGCCCTTCACCGCGCGAAACGGTCCATCCAAAGTCATATAATCGACCTCAAGACCTTTTAAATCGAGGAACCGTTCTGATTGACTCATGATGCAGCTCCTTTCGCGCTTTTATAGGTTTGGTCGAACTTCTTTTGCGCTTTAACGGCTTTATTGATGGCGCCCAAAGTGCGCAGTCGTGGATTGGAGATTTCGTCGACACTAAAGTTCAAGAGCGACAGGCCGATGCCGATGGTAACAATGGCAAAACACGGCGCCAACATCTCCCACCAGGCACCCACGGTGATCGCAGATGAGGTTTGCGCATTATAAAGCATATTGCCCCAAGACACGGCGAGTGGGTCGCCAAGACCAAGAAATTCGAGCGTGGCCTGCGTGATGATGGTGTAAACGACCGACCCAATGAAGTTGAAGCCAATGATCGACAACAGGTTCGGCATCAGTTCCACACAAATGATCCGCCAGCTTGGCTCGCCAATCTGTTCGGACGCTTCCACAAATTCCCGCCGCCTCAAGGTCAGCGTTTGGGATCGGGTGACCCGAGCCCCCCAAGCCCAGGAAGTAAGGCCAATAATGATCGCAATCATAAATGGATCAGACTTACCTATAAACGCAGCAAGCACCAACAAGAGCGGCAATTGCGGTATCACCAATGCGATATTGGTGATGAAGTTCAAGGTCTCATCTATCACCCCACCAAAATAGCCTGCGGTTACACCGATTAAGGTGCCAATCACGGTGACAATCAGACCGGCGGAGAAGCCGACCATCAAGGATGTGCGCGTGCCCCACACAAATTGGGTGTACACATCGCGCCCCATGCGGGTGGAACCCATCACATGCTCAACCGACGGTGCTTGGTGTGGGCGCGCCACACGCTTGGCCGGATCGTGGCTGGTGATAAATGGTGCCGCAAACGCAAGGCAAACATAGGCCACAACAATCAACAGTCCTGCGGTGGCCTTTTTATTGCGGAGAATAATCGAAAGAATTTTCAACATGATTTACGCCTTCCGCAGCCGTGGATCGAGGAAAATATAGACGAAGTCGATCAACAAATTCGCCGTGAGCATCGCCAGGGTCATGATGATCAACTGCCCTTGGATCAGCGGGTAATCCCGCGCGATAATCCCTTGGAACAAGATGTTCCCCAACCCGGGATAATTGAACACAATTTCAATGATCAACGAGCCGCCCATTACGGAGCCTAAGCTCAACGCAAATGCGGTCATTGAGGGCAAAAGTGCATTCCGCGCTGCATAATTATAACGCACACGCTTGTCCGTTAGGCCCTTGGCATGGCCCATCACCACATGTTCCTCGCCCAACTGACCAATCATGTTGTTGCGCATGGTGATCAAATAGCCGCCGATGGACACGAAAGCCAACGTGCCAATTGGCATGAGCGCGTGATAAAACACAGAAGAAATATAGGCCCACGTAAACCCCGGATCGAGTGAGGGGTTGTAAGCATAGCTGGTGGGCAACACTTCCAGCACCAGCCCGAAAACGTAAAGCGTGATAATGCCAATCACCAACGCTGGCACAGACTGGACAGCCAACGCCGAGGGCGAAATAAAGCTGTCAAAACCGCCGCCGCGTTTCCATGCAGCGTAAATGCCGAGCATCGACCCGATACAAAAGGCAAGGATCACCGAGGTTCCGGCCAAAAACAGTGTCCATGGCAGCGCCTGCATCAACACATCCATCACACTGAGTGGATATTTTTTTTAATTGAAACACCAAAATCCCAGGAAAAGACAGATTTCAGATAAATGAAATATTCTTCGATTAGCGGACGGTCCACAAAGCCAAATGTTTCGGCCAAGGCCTTTTTGGCTTCAGGCGGCATGGTGTTGCCCGCATTCGCGAACATAATATCGATGGGGTTACCCGGCATCAGGCGGGGCAGCAGAAAATTGATGGTCGCCGCCACCAAAAACGCCACAAGATAAAACATAATTCGTCTGATGATGAAGGACATTTTGGTCTTCCAATCTTTTAAACGATGGGCGATGCAATGCACCGCCCATCTACTCATGCTTTCAAAAGGGAGGAATTAGCCCTTAGGCTTGATTGAAAGCAGGTGAAGGATACGCTCTGGGTTGCCATCATGTACGGTTGGAACCGCATAATCATTATCGGCAGAGAAAAAGCCTTCAAAGCGCGCAGTGTTGTACTGATACCAATATGGGTTGTTGAACACTGGGATGTGCGGCATGTCTTTTGACAAGATCATCTGGACTTCGTCCATAATCTCACGCTGCTCATCGGCATCGGCTGTTTTAAAGAAGCCATCCAACAGCTTGTCCAAATCTTCGTTGGTGTAGCCGGTTACAGAGAAACGGCTCGCCATCGCTTTTGAAGAATGGAACGTGTCAAACGCCATATGTGGGGTTACGCCAACAACCAATGCGTTGATCGCACCTTGGTAGGAGCCGTCCAGCAATTGCTGGGTCCACGCCGCAGCTCAGGTGTTGAAACGCTGGCATTGACACCCGCTTCATGCAAGCCTTCCACAGCCAACTGAACGGTGTTCACCCAGTCGGTCCAGCCGTTTGGCACGATCAAGTCAAACTGAATTGGCTTGCCTGATGGGGTTTCAACAAAACCGTCCCCATCCGAGTCTTTATAGCCAGCCTCTGCCAACAATGCAGCCGCGCCTTCAACATTATACTCAGTGAACTTGCCATATTGCGCATCAGCTTCTGGGTTGTTCCAAGCGTGATAGCCACGACCCAAGCCAGAAGGGTATTTATTGATGGTTGGATAACCGTAGCCAGCAATATCAACCATAGCCTGACGATCCATCGCCATAGAGAAGGCCCGACGGAAGTTCACATCGTTAAAGGCTTCGTTGTTGCCTTCTTCCGACGCATCCATATTGAGGTTGAAGATCACCAATGAGCCGCCTGGGAACCAATATTTATGGTTTTCAGGATCTTTGGCCACATAGGTTTTTTCAATGTCTGGCAAGAATGAACCAAACCAGTCCAACTCACCTTTGGCGGCCGCAGTCAATGTTTGGTCGTTGGTCGCAATTTGCGGGAAGCGCATGCAATCAATGTCCAAATCTTCGGCTTGGAAATAGTGCGGGTTACGACACTGAATATATTCTTGTGGCGTAAAGCGACGGATTTCTGTCAATGGACCAGAACCCACCGGATTTGGGTTGGTGAAGCTCACAGGCTCTTCAACTTCTGCCCAAATATGCTCAGGCACAGTGTGAATGCGCGCCACATCAAAAATCAAACCAGTGCTTGGTTCTTTATAGTTCACTTTAACATGGTGATCATCGATCAACTCAACACTGTCGAGCTTTTCCCAAAGTGCACGTGTATCCAGCGCGGGATGTTCTTTGATCAAATTGAATGTGAAATAAACATCATTGGCATCCAGTGTTTCGCCATCTGACCATTTCACGCCGTCGCGAATTTTAAAGGTGACCGAGCTCAAATCTTCAGAATAGTCAAAGCTCTCCGCCAAGCGATACTCAGCTTTGCCGCCTTGGATGCGGTTAAACACGACGAGCTGCTCAAACATAAAGTCACGCACAGAGCGCACATCTGATGTTTGGTTGAATGGGTTATAACTTCAGCGAAAGCTGTCGTTTGGTGGGGCACGGCTGTTAAAATCACATCTTCAGCTTGCGCTACAGATGTGCCAGCCATAAGCGCAGCGGTAACCGCTGACAAAATCATGCTACGACGCATGGGAATTCCTCCTCAAAAATTATCCTCTACTTGCGATCATTATGATTGCCGCAAGTCCCTCAATCCTGCCCGTTCGTCTATTGACAAATTCATTGCTGCAGGTGACCTTATACCAAACCAATTAAATACCAAAAGTCACGCTTCGCGTTCTGAAAAATCCGCTGAAAAATCGTAAAAACCGAATTTATCGCAAATGGTTTCAAACACTTAGTGTAGATTTGGCGCCCAACACTTGTGGATAAAGCGTCGGAATGCAGCCCGGGGAGGCACAAATTGGACTATATGCGGCCTGAAAAAATGGCACCGAGAGGGCTACACGCGCGACTTTTGTTGGCGTTCACCAGTATTTCTTTGATTCCACTGCTAATTGTCAGCGCCACATTTTTCTACGTTCTGATTAACAATCTAGAAGGCGAGAATTTCGCAAAACTTGAATTTGTCAACGAAGCAAAGCAGGCCGAAATCCGCCAATATTTACAATTCGCCGCGCGTCAGGCGGATTCACTAAGCCAGACCAATATTGTCAGGTATTCAATTGGTGAGTTTTATGGCTTTAGCTATGGCTTCCGTGAAATCTCGCCAGAACCTGAGGAAGCCGGTCGTATATTGCGCGCGGCCTTTGGCGTTGGTGGCACAGCTAGCCGCGCCGATCGCGATAAGCTGATCAGCACCGCGCTGATCTACGACAATATGCACGCCCAGTTTCACGGTGAATATGAAGCATTCATCGAGTCGGCAGAATACGACAATCTCTATTTGATCAACAATCAGGGCCGCGTGGTCTATTCAGTGGAGAAAGACAACTATCTCGCCACCTCCATTTATGGCCCCCTATCCAACGCACCAGTGTCAAACGTCGCAAAGCAACTCCTGTCCACCGATGACGATATAGGCATCGTCTTCCACGATTTTGCCCAAGACACCGTTACCGGCGAATTCGCAGCTTATCTGGCCGTCAAAGTGAAGTTCTACTCCCGCCCCAGTGGGGTTGTTGTCTTCCGCCTCCCAACAAATGGCGTCGAACGGCTGGTACAGTCTGAAACGCCCGAAGCTGGACACGTCTTTTTGCTCTCGTCGAATGGGCAGATACTCAGCCGACCAGCGACAGTTCATTTGATATCGGGGACAAGCCTGACGCAGCAAAAGCCATGCAGAAGTCGACTATAAATCAAACGGCGAAGGTCCCGGTCGGCCTGACAAATGGCCCCGCTTTGGCTGCATTCGGCACGATGCAGGTATTTGATCAAAACTGGCTGCTGGTCAGCGAGGTGCCCACATCCAAGGCTTATGCCAGCGTCAACACGTTGATTGCCACGGTAAGCGCCTTGGCACTTATGGCAATTCCCATTTTGTTTTTGATCGCTACACGTCTGGCACGCAGCGCCACACGGCCAATCTTGCACATCACTGATACGGCAGAAGCAATCGCCGCTGGCGACCTAAATCGATCTATGCCCCATATTGAAAAGCCAATCGAACTGAAGCGCCTGGCCGATAGCTTTGGGCGCATGCGCGACGCGGTGCGCGACCAACTTTCACAAATCAATGCAAATGTGGCCGCGATTGAAGAAAAAAATGCACAGCTAGAAGAAGCTGACCGCATGAAAGACACGTTCTTGGCCAACACGTCCCATGAGTTGCGTACGCCCCTCAATGGCATCGTCGGCATCTCTGAAACGCTCACTGCGGGGGCGGCAGGCGATCTGTCGGAACGCCAGCGCAGCCAATTGCAATTGATCACGTTTAGCGCCCGTAAGCTGTCACGGCTGGTCGATGATTTGCTGGACCTTTATCGCATCCGCCAAGGCAGATGCGTCTGGATATGCACCCGGTCGACGTGGCCACCAGCGTGCGCAACGTGTTGCTGTTGTCTGAGCCGTTGTTACGCGGCGAACCCGTGACCCTTGAGGTTGATATCGCCAATGACACCCCCTTGGTGATGGCAGACCCGGTTCGGCTCGAGCAAATCCTGCACAATTTGGTCGGAAACGCCATTAAATATACCGAAGCGGGCACCATCCGCATCACCGCAAAAACTAAAGAAGAGCATGTGCAAATTTCCATCGCAGACACGGGCATGGGCATTTCCGAAGCCGATTTGGGCCGCATGTTTAAACCGCTGGTGCAGGCTGATGGCGTCGACACGGTGCGCAAAACCGGCGGCACCGGCCTGGGGCTGACCATCGCGCGCCACCTGGCGACTATTTTGGGCGGCGAGCTTTCTGCCGACAGCACTTTGGGCGAAGGATCGATCTTCACCCTGCAACTCAAGGCCGCCACGGCGAAAGATTTTGAACACGAAGGCGCACCGGCCATTTCGCGCCAATCCGAGGGCTATCAGGAAACGTTCAACAGCAGCGACGAAAACTGGATGCAGGATGATGCCCCAGCGCAAGAAGGCGTACCACAGATACTTGTTGTCGACGACGAACCGATCAACCTACAAGTGTTGCGCAATGTGCTGCTGCCCCAAGGGTTTGCGGTGCGCACCGCCGATAGTGGAGCCACGGCGCTTGAATTGATCGAAAAACAACGCCCCAACCTGATTATTCTTGATGTGATGATGCCTGACCTCAGCGGGCTGGAAGTGGCGCGTCGCCTGCGCGAACGCTTTGATCGGCTTGAGTTGCCCATCATCATGGTCACCGCCCGGTCGCGCACCCGCGATATTATCGCCGGACTGGAGGCAGGCGCCAATGACTATGTGGTCAAACCCTTTGTGAAAGACGAGTTGCTTGCCCGGGTCGATACGTTGCTCGAAGCGCAACGGGCGCGCATGGCCAGTGCCGAAAACGCGCAATTGCACGCTGAGATGAAACGACGTATTCAAGTTGAAGACGCACTCCGCCTCTCGCAAACCCGCATGGCAGGATTGCTCGATAGTCTTCATGTTGGCCTGTGGTGTGTGGAAGAAACGGGCAATCTTTTCTACGCCAACCGCTTTGCCGAGGACTGGCTGGGCACACACGCAGGCGCACGCACCAACATTAAAAAACTGCTGCCTGACACCAGCTTTGAGCTTCTGCTCGAAACCTGCAAGATGGACGGCAGCGCCCGCATTGATCAGGTGTATTTACGCGGGCAAACTGATCCGATCAGCTTGCATGCCTTCGAAATGGATCAGGAGATGGGTGGTGGTTTGAACATCATTCTTATGCCAACAAACAATGCAGATTGGTCGCAAGATCAGGACCCTACAGTTTTGCGTCGGGCACTCGATACAATAGATGTGCCAAAGCACCGGGCGCAACGCAATTTACGAGCGCGCCGCCCAGCACTGAGAATGCCGACGATCAACATCACGCTTATCGGCAAACCACTGTTGCGTTGATGACGCAAGCCTTGGACATTTGGCAAAAATGCAGCCAAAAGTCCAAATTCGATTTGGCCGAACTAAGCGGCATTTGGCGCGTCCATCTGGATCGGTCATCGCTGCAAACGCGCACATTGGACAAATATTTCAGCATCGATACGTTGCCGCAAAACCCACGTTGGCGCGACGTATTGTCGACTGCGGATTATGTTCTCGCCCACTGCCAATCCGGTGAGCTAGGTGCTGAACTAGACCACCTCAAATCCTTGCGCGATCAAGTCAAAAAAACTGGTGATGGACGGCGCGGCAAAGATGGGCTGAGCCCTATTTCGCCGTCCAACCGCCATCTACCGCCAGTGACGCGCCGGTGATAGATTTGGCCAAATCGCCGCATAAAAAGCCAGCCAATTCGGCAATTTCCTCAACCTCGACGAACCGCTTGGTGGGCTGTGGCTGCAACATGATATTTTCAATCACTTCCTGTCGGTCCAGCCCATGCACTTTGCATTGATCTTCCAATTGGTGTTCCACCAAAGGCGTCCATACATAGCCGGGGCAGATGGCGTTGCAAGTGATCCCACTTTGCGCATGTTCCAGCGCGGTGACCTTGGTCAGCCCCAAAAGCCCGTGCTTTGCCACCACATATGCCGATTTAAACGGCGAGGCCACCAAGCCATGTGCCGAGCTACATTGATGATACGCCCCCACGACTTTGCACGCATTTCGGGCAAAACCAACTTTGTGAGATAAAATGCCGAAGACAAGTTGATATCGAGTATTTGCTGCCAGACCTCAACTGGGAAATCGGCAATCGGGGCGACATGTTGGACGCCAACATTGTTCACCAGAATGTCTATCGGGCCATGGCGCGCCGTAACTTCTTCGACCGCACCATCAATGGCCTTTTGATCCGCCATATCCGCCTGGACAAAATCGATTGCCCCCGGATAAGCATGCGCGTCTGCTTTAAGGCCGGGCAAAACATCTTCCGGCGATTCATGCTGTTGGCCAATACATGTGCGCCAAGCCCTTGTAAGCGCCGACAAATGCCAAGACCAATTCCGCTCGTACCCCCAGTGACCATCGCTCGCTTACCTTTCAAAAAGGTGGCACCCTCATAAATTGAACCCATCATCCACCTCCTAATTCGCGTAAGCGATGCTGGGCAACCACGTCACCAGGTCTTTGAAAATAAACACCAGCACCAGTCCCAAAAGCTGCAAGCCGATAAAAGGCAATACGCCTTTATAAATGTGCTGCACGGTCACGCCTTCCGGCGCTGTGCCCTTCAAATAAAACAGTGCGAAACCAACCGGTGGCGTGAGGAAAGAGGTTTGCAAACACACGGCAAACAAAACAGTGAACCACACCAGATCAAATCCCAAACCGGCCACCACGGGGCCCACAAGCGGCAAGATAATCAGGGTGATCTCAATCCAATCCAAAAAGAACCCTAATAAAAATGTGAAGGCCAAAATGGTGATCACAATGCCAGTTGGGCCAAAAGGCAGGCCGAGCAAGGCACCTTCGATCAGCTCGTCCCCGCCAAACCCACGGAACACAAGCGAAAACGCCGTCGCCCCAAGGAAAATGGCGAAGATAAAAGCGGTTGTTTTGGTGGTTTCTTGGCACACTTCTTTCAAAACTTTGAAGTTGAGCTTGCCGGAAAACAGCGCCAGCAATAGCGCACCAAATGCGCCAACGCCCGAGGCCTCAGTGGGGGTTGCGATGCCCATGAAAATGGACCCAAGCACGGCCAAAATCAAACCTGCTGGCGGCAAAACCGCCAGAAAGACGTTGAGGATCAGCTTGGGATTGATCGGCTCAATTTCTTTTGGCCGCGGGGCAGCAGTTGCCGAGACATTGGCCACAATTAGAATATAGATGATGTAAATCGCGCCCAAAATCACACCGGGGATTAACGCACCCAAAAAGAGATCGCCAACCGAAATGGCCAGCCGATCTGCCATAAGCACCAACATGATCGAAGGCGGGATCAAAATGCCCAATGTTCCCACCGAACACACCACGCCAGATGCAAAACTTTTCGAATAGTTGGCCCGCATCATCACCGGCAAGCCCAAAACGGAGAGCAACACTACGGAGGCACCGATAATCCCGGTGGAAGCCGCCAACAAAATGCCAATCAGCGCAACGGTGACGGCCAAGCCACCTTTTACGCGCCCAAACAATTTAGCGAAATCGGTGAGCAGTTTTTCGGCCAACCCTGAGCGATCCAGCATCAGCCCCATAAACACAAACATGGGCAGTGCCACCAACACCCAATTGTGCATCACATCCCAAATGCGGTCGACCGTAGCTGAGCTGTAGCTCCAGTCCACATAGTAAAAGCTATTGGCAAAAATATCAGTGTAGTTGGTCAATATCCAACCAAGCGCGGTGAACGCAACAGCGACACCACCCAAAATCCAGGCAACTGGAAAACCAGTGAACAGCAGCAAGATAAAACTTGCAAACATGGCGATACAGAAAATCTCATTAATGGGCATTGTCATCGCCTCCGACCTGTACCGTGTTTTCCGCGTTCTTACCCCGCAACAAAGCAATTGTGCGCGTCAGCCGCGAAATCGCGGCCAAAAGCAATAAGGCAAAACCAATGATCAGCACGGACTTAATCGCCCACCGGGCAGGCAACCCGCCCGGCGAGCCAGAAGTTTCATTGATCGAAAAGGAGTAGGTGAAAAACGGGACCGCGTAGATCAACACGAAAACAAGAAACGGGATCAGCAATAGGATCAAACCTAATGTTTCAACCCAGGCCTTGGTTTTGTTCGACAACAATTCAGCCACCACATCCACACGGATGTGATCATCGGTTGAGAGGCAATAGGAAAGCCCGATCATGAAGCCAATGGCATAAAAGTGCCATTGGATTTCTTCAAATTCGATCCGCCCTTTGCCAAACGCATAACGCGCCACAACATTAATCACGATGGTGGCCAACAACAGTAACCACACCCAGCTAATGCCATGGCCGATCGCGCGCAGGGCGCGATCAACCGGTCTGGAAAAAGCAGTGGTCGGCAACTGGTCGATATAGGCCAGGTTAGGTGCCTCAGGCACCCTTTCTGGATGGTCTAAATCAATTTTTGTTGTCATTCTCCCTCTGCTCTTTACCGAGCAGACCTCCCCAATTCACTCAAAGACCTAAACGCTTTGCGAGAGCCCGCGATTAAAAATCACGTGGCAAATAAGCCAAGCTTTTCCAGTTTTTGTACTCTTCAGAAAACGCTTCTTGAGAGTCATAAATCGTTTTGAAATGGGCATCATTTGACGCTTCTTCTTCCAAAACTTCTTGAGTGATCGCCTGCAACTCGCGCAACAATGGCTCAGGCAGAGTATTGGCAGTTACGCCTTTTCGGGGAAACCAGCAATAATCGAGCTTGAATGGCTTCACCTTTGGAAAGGTTGCGCATGACCCCTGCGGTGCAAGCCATATCCAGCAACGCCTTGCGGTCGTCCGGCAAGTCGGCCCACATCTTGCTGTTTACCACCAAATGGAACGCGGTATATGTTTGGTGCCAACCGGGGAAGTAGTTGTTTTTAATGATTTTATCAAACCCGAGCAGCTGATCGATGGCTGGCATCGAAAACTCAGTGGCGTCAATGGCACCTTTTTCCAGCGCAGGGAAAATCTCACCCCCAGGAAGAACGGTGACAGATGCGCCCAGTTTTTGCAGCACTTTGCCGCCAAGGCCCGCAAACCGAATTTTCAGACCATCGATATCCTCAAGGGTCTTGATCTCATCGCGGAACCAACCAGCTGTTTCTGGTCCAATAATGCCACACAAAATCGGGTGAACCCCGTGTTCAGCATAAACGGCTTCGCCCAAGGCCTTGCCGCCACCTTCATACCACCATGCAGTATATTCCCATGCTCCATGCCAAAGGGACGTGCCGCCAGCAATGGTGCTGAGGGGATACGCCCTTGATCATAACCAAGCCAAGTATACCCGGCCTGCATCTTGCCGTCTTTCACCGCTTCAGTGATCGACAATGGCGCCACAAGCTTGCCTGGCTCAAATACTTTGAATTGAACCTCACCTGCCGTGGCAGCATTCAACGTCTCGGCAACATAATTGATATTATCGCCGAGTGCTGGCAAATGGGTGCCGAACGCCACCGGCACGCGCCAGCGCAATTGTTCGCCAGCATCCGCTGGCAACGCAGCCGTGGCCATGGCGACAGCGGCGACCGCGGGGGCCACCATTTTACGACTTAGCGACTTCACTTTCTTCAATGCCATGAATTCCTCTTAATGGACATTGGCCATTGACGCGCCTCCACGCAGCCAATGGTTTCGTGAAAAGCGTTGCAATGACCATGCCAATATCGGGAAATCGCCGTTATTGATTATTTTTCAGAAGGTTAAGCAAAGTACGTTCGCACATTCCAAGATTTGCATATTGTATGATTTTCACACAAAAACGACGCATCAGTGCCTAAGCAATTCAAAAGACGAGCAAATTTGAAATGTATAAACTTCAAACATAAATGTCCGAAATCAGGACATTTCGTACCTCTTCAATTTGTCGTAAAGCTGTGAGCGTGAAATACCCAATTGCTTCGCCGCATTGGCTTTGTGTCCGCCGCAGCGCTGTAATGCGTCCGCGATCGCACGCCGCTCCAATGTCGCAATTTGCGCTGGCAAACCATCACCCGCGTCAACAGACGGTGCAATTTGTACCCCACTAGAACTGAGGGCATCGACCTGTCCGTCAGGAACCAATTCACCCAAAGCGTCCGCGTCCAATATCTGTGCCTTTGATAAAATGCAGGCGCGCTCAATCACATTGCGCAACTCGCGCACGTTGCCCGGCCAATTATGGGCCATCAAGCGGCGCACGCTTTCTTCGCTCATCAGTCGCACCGGCTCGCCGGCGCGGTGCGCAAACTCTTCCAAAAAGAAATCACTGAGTACAGGCACATCTTCCAACCGATCCCGCAATGGGGGGATATCAATCTTGAGCACATTCAAACGATAATAAAAGTCGCGACGAAACCGCCCTTCGGCGACCATCTTTTCAAGATCCAGAGAGGTCGCAGCGACGATCCGCACATCTGCGGGTTGAATGGCGTTCGAGCCTACTGGCTCAAATTCCTTTTCTTCCAGCACCCGCAATAATTTTGCTTGCACAGCCAAAGGCATATCGCCCACTTCGTCGAGAAACAAAGTGCCCCCACGCGCCAGCGCCAACTTGCCCTCGGGTTGCCGGTCACTTGCGCCTGTGTAGCACCAGGGGCCACGCCAAAAAACTCGGCTTCGAGCAAAGCTTCGGGGATCGCCGCCACATTGACCGCAACAAACGAATTGTTACGACGCGCCGAGACACTGTGGATTGCATGGGCAAACAGTTCTTTGCCCGTGCCGGTTTCACCGCACAGCAACACAGGACTATCGTGCTGCGCCACAGCCCGCACCTTTTCCTTCACCTTGTCGATTTTTAGTGACCGGTTGATGATATTGGCCACACTATATTTCGCCTTGCGCGCCTCGGCCAATTTCTGCTCAGCCAACGACAAGCGCTTTCCCAGCACTTTAAATTTCTGCATTAGCGGTGCCAACGGATCGACCTTATCAAACAACACAAACCCAATCGCACCGGCGATTTGCCCGTCAGCATCCTTAAGCGGAAACCGGCTGACCACGAACTGCTGGTCACCAAAATTCATAATATCGATCAATATTGACCGGCCCGTGCGCACCACTTCTTTCATGCGGCTCTCTGGAATAAGCTGCTCGATCGGCCACCCTCGCGGGTCCAAATTTGGCGCTACACCCAGCAGTTTATGGTAGTTTTCATTGATCCACGTGATCCGACCTTGCGCATCAATAGCAATTGCACCGTCGCCCATTTCCTCCAACAGGCTTTCCAACATTGCGGTATCAAACGGCTTTTTAGAATCCATATCTGCCATTTTGCACTCTTGTTCTGATCGATTTTTGACACTTTATATCAGCACCGCAACCAAGCAACTCATTTACCAGCAACCAAACGCTGATTGCTATTTATGTAAATAGGGTTGCAGCTTTCCACAAACGCCTCGATAAAATCCAACACCAGCAATGGTCGCGCGCCAGTGATAGGTCGCAATATCGATAAATCGTGACTTAGATCAGGTTCGAAGGGGCGCGCAACCAGCCCCTTGCCCTCAAATTGGGCCGCATCCAATGCGCTCACAATCGACGCGCCATAGCCTTGGCTGACAAAAGTACATGCTGCCGTAAACTGCCGCACCTCAATCCACGAATTAAGCGGCACACCCCATTGAGAAAAGCAGTTTTCAAGCTGCACAAAAAAAAGCACTGTTTCGACGGGAATGCACAATCTTTTCACCCGCCAAATCCTCAGGCGTAATCATGTCTTTGCTGCCAAGCGGGTGCCCCTCTGGCAAAATACAAACAGTGCGAATGGGAATATCCACACGCTCTATCGCAGGGTGGCCAGAAAATCCATCCGTGATGCCGCAGTCATATTGCTCGCCCATCACCCATTCCAAAATCCGTTCTGGTCGATCAGGTTCCAATGTCACGGTTACGCCCGGCCGCTCCCCTAAAAATTCTGCCAAAACGCCAGGCAAATGGCTGGTGGCAAACCCGGGCAAACAGGCAATGCGCATATGTCCGCCCGTTCGCTCTTTCAAATCACGTCGCAGATCTTCCAAATGATTGAGGCTATCGAACACGCGAGCGACTTCGCCCAGCATATAACGCGCCTCGCTGGTTGGCGTCAGCGTGCCTTGCTTTCTCACAAAAAGGTCGAAGCCGACGGCTGTGGAAAAGTCGGTAAGCAACCGGCTAACGGCGGGCTGTGACACTCCCAAAATTTTTGCGGCCTGTGTGACCGAACCGGTCTCCGCTGTTGCCCGGAAAGCCTCCAATTGTCGCAATTGAAACTTCATTGTGTGCCACTCCCTCGATCCAAATCAGCAGCAAAACATAACATTATGTTATGTACTTAGCAAAAAATTTCTACTTGCGTTATTTTACTGTTTGGATAAAGTTGGCGACCTTATGACTATTTGGGAGGATAGAATGTCATTGAAAACGATTCTGATGACGACTGCTGCGCTGACTTTAGGCGCAAGCTCTGCCTATGCGCAGACTGAAATTCAATGGTGGCACGCAATGGGTGGCACCAACGGTGAACGCGTTGACAAAATCGCTGCAGATTTCAACGCGACACAATCAGACTACAAAGTCGTGCCGGTTTATAAAGGTAACTATACCGAGACCATGACGGCTGCAATCGCCGCTTTCCGGGCGAAAGAACATCCGCACCTTGTGCAGGTGTTTGAAGTGGGCACTGCAACGATGATGGCCGCGAAAGGCGCCATCTACCCTGTGGAACAGCTCATGAATGACGCTGGCGAACCGTTCGACAAGTCAGATTATTTGCCAGCTGTGATCTCATATTACCAAACACCAGAGGGTGAACTGCTCTCTATGCCGTTTAACAGCTCCACCCCTGTAATGTGGTACAATGCGGATGCCTTGGAAGCAGCCGGCGTTGAACCCCCTGAGACATGGGATGATGTTGAGGCCGCTGCAACAGCTCTGGTCGAAAACGGCATGGCATGTGGCCTGTCCTTTGGCTGGCAATCATGGGTTATGATCGAGAACTTCTCGTCATGGCACAATTTGCCCATCGGCACGAAGGAAAACGGCTTCGCTGGCTTCGACACCGAATTCAACTTTAACAACGAGCATGTTGTTTCGCGCTTGGCGAAAGTCGCCGAGATGGGCAAAGGCAAGGAATTCGTTTATGGCGGTCGCCGCGGCGACAGTTTGCCCTATTCACCAATGGTGAATGCGGCATGTGGATGAACTCATCTGCCTATTATGGCTCGATCAAAGAACAAGCAGGTTTCAACTTCGGTCAAACCATGCTGCCTTTGGACACAGACGTAGCGGATGCACCGCAAAACTCAATCATTGGCGGCGCAACCCTTTGGGCTTTGGCAGGTCACGAGGATGAAGAATATAAAGGTCTGGCTCAGTTCCTGACTTATTTGTCTTCAGCCGACGTGCAAGCGTGGTGGCACCAGGAAACTGGCTATGTGCCAATCACTCAGGCCGCCGCCGATTTGAGCGAAAGCCAAGGTTTCTATGAAGAAAACCCAGGTACAGATATCGCCATTAAACAATTGAGCCTGAACGCGCCGACCCCCAACTCTCGCGGCATTCGTTTTGGTAACTTTGTGCAAGTACGCGATGTCATCAATGAAGAACTAGAAGCACTTTGGGCTGGCGACAAAACAGCTCAAGAAGCAATGGACACAGCCGTTAAGCGCGGCAATGACTTGCTACGTCGCTTCGAACGCTCTGTAAAATAGCACTCCCTGCTCTCCCCCAGCGCGCCTTTATGGTGCGCTGGGATTGGCTTTGCCAAAAGGACATATTGCCATGCTCAAGCGAGTTCATTTTACAAAATCGTGGTTGCCATTTTTGCTGGTTGCACCGCAAATCGCCATCACTTTGATTTTCTTCATTTGGCCCGCCAGCCAGGCGGTTTATCAATCTTTCTTGATTGAAGATGCCTTTGGATTGTCGACCGAATTTGTGTGGTTTGAGAACTTCCAGTATTTGTTCACTGATGAAATATATCTCGACAGCTTTGGGCGCACGATATTCTTCTCGGCAGCCGTTGCCTTTATCTCTATGTCCAGTGCGTTGGTGTTGGCCGGCTTTGCCGATCGGGTTATCCGCGGCGCCACCACCTATCGCACGCTCTTGATTTGGCCTTATGCCATTGCCCCGGTTTTGGCCGGTGCCTTGTGGGTGTTCATGTTCAACCCCACCTTGGGGATCTTCCCCTATTTCCTCGAATTTTTTGGCTATGATTGGAACCACTATCTAAATGGTGGACAAGCCATGTTTTTGGTCATCATGGCCGCGGCCTGGAAACAGATCGCCTATAATTTCTTGTTTTATCTTGCAGCGATGCAATCCATTCCCCGCTCAATCATTGAAGCTGGGGCAATTGATGGCGCGCGACCGATCCGACGGTTCTGGACGCTGGTTTTCCCGCTTATTTCGCCCACCACATTCTTTTTGTTGGTCATCAACGCCGTCTATGCGTTCTTTGACACGTTCGGCATTGTCCATGCGGTAACCCAAGGCGGCCCGGCCAACGCAACAACAATTCTGGTCTATAAAGTTTATAATGATGGCTTTGTTGGCCTTGATCTCGGCGGCTCCGCAGCACAATCGGTTATTCTCATGATCATGGTGATCGCCATGACCATTGTTCAATTCCGTTTCCTCGAAAAGAAGGTGCAGTACTAATGGTCGAACATCGTCCCATTCTTAAAATAGTCACGCACCTCATCCTGATTTTCGGCATTGTGTTGGTTGCGCTTCCCATCTGGATCACATTTGTGGCGTCCACCCACGATGAAGCACGTATGCTGCAAGCGCCGTTGCCGCTGCTGCCTGGCACTCACTTTTTTGAGAACTTCACCAAAACCCTTTTCGGCTCCGGTCTGTCTGGAACCGAAACAGCGCCCGTTTGGCGGATGTTGATGAATTCAATGATGATGGCGATGATGATTTCAATCGGAAAGATCGCCATCTCGCTCTTGAGCGCCTTTGCCATTGTCTATTTCAAATTTCCCTTCCGCATGGGCTTCTTCTGGATGATCTTTATTACCCTGATGTTGCCCGTTGAAGTGCGGATATTGCCCACCTTTGAGGTGGTCGCAGATCTGGGCATGCTGAACTCTTATTGGGGCCTATCCATTCCGCTCATCGCATCTGCCACAGCAACCTTTATGTTCCGTCAGGTGTTTTTGACGATACCGGATGAAATGCTCGAAAGTGCGCGCATCGATGGGGCCAAACCCATGCGTTTCTTTTTCGATATTTTGCTGCCCTTGAGCCGCACCAATATCGCCGCGCTGTTCGTCATCCTATTCATTTACGGCTGGAACCAATATTTGTGGCCGCTGTTGATCACCACCGATACGGACATGACAACGATTGTTATGAGCATCAAGCAAATGCTTGAAGCCGCAGAACAGTCACCCCAATGGAATATTATTATGATGACCGCTTTGCTGGCCATGATCCCGCCTGTTTTTGTGGTGATCGCCATGCAAAAGATGTTCGTTAAGGGCCTCACCGAGACCGATAAGTAGGAAGATAAAATGGCTACGATCTCACTGAAAGATTTGGTAAAAAACTACGGTAAGGTGGAAGTGCTTCACCATGTAGAGGGTGAATTCCAGGACGGCGAATTCATCGTTATTGTCGGCCCTTCTGGTTGCGGCAAATCCACATTGCTGCGCATGGTTGCCGGGCTAGAAACCGTCACCGGTGGCGAGATTTACATTGGCGACAATATGGTCAACGAGCTTGAACCCGCCGACCGCGATATTGCGATGGTGTTCCAAAACTATGCGCTTTACCCACATATGAGTGTGCGTGAAAACATGGCGTATGGGCTAAAGCTGAGGAAATTCAGCAAGTCTGACATTGAGCGGCGTGTGAACGAAGCCGCAACCATTCTCGAAATTGAGGATTATCTGGACCGAAAGCCCCGCCAACTTTCCGGTGGTCAACGCCAGCGCGTGGCCATGGGCCGCGCCATTGTGCGCGACCCGCAAGTGTTTCTGTTCGACGAGCCGTTGAGCAACCTCGATGCAAAGTTGCGGGTGCAAATGCGGTTGGAGATCAAAAAGCTTCAGCGCAAGCTGGGCGTGACCTCAATCTATGTGACCCACGACCAGGTCGAAGCCATGACTCTGGGCGACCGATTGATGGTGCTCAATGGGGGGTATGTCGAACAGTTCGGCACGCCAATTGATCTTTATGAAAAGCCAGCCTCCATCTTTGTCGCCGGTTTTATTGGCAGTCCATCGATGAACTTTTTGCCCGGCCACCTCGCGAACGCCCAAATCGAGTTGGAAAACGGCAAGAAAATCCCAACTACCTCCGTGCAGCAGGCGATGCCATTTTCGGCGTGCGTCCTGAACATATGATTGTGGATGACGCCGGTCCTATTCAAGTGGTGACGGATCTTTGCGAACAGTTGGGTGCCAACACGCTGGTGCATGGTATTTTACAGGATGGCAAAACAGGAATTGTCGCGAGCATCCAGGGCCATTGGGACTATGCGCCCGGCTCATTGTTGAGTTTCAATGTGTTGCCCGAAAACCACCATTTGTTTGATAGCAAATCTCAAAAGCGCTTGGAGAACTAATGTTCGAAGCGCAATTAGCTGGCTTTAAGGGAGATCAAAACTGCATTCACGTGGTCGGCCACCGGGGGGCGCGCGGCATCATGCCCGAAAACACGCTTTTGGGGTTTGAGTGGACCATTCGTATGGGCGTTAACGCCCTCGAATTTGATGTCATGATCACTGAAGACGAAGTGCCCGTGATCGTTCATAATCATCATTTGAACCGTGACATCACCCGCATGGGCAGTGGCGCATGGATCGATACCCCTGAGCCACGAATATCAGAACTAACCTATGAGCAGCTGGCTCAGTTTGACGTTGGTGGCCTCAACATCGCATCCGATTATGGTCAGCGCTTTCCGGAACAAATCTTTATTAACGGCCAAGTCGTGCCCAAGCTGGACGATCTTTTGCGGTTGGTAAATCGCCCTGAATTTAGACATGTGCATTTGATGTTGGAAATAAAATCTGACCCAGACCTGCCGGACCACCGTGAACGTCAGGCACGCACAGTTGCAGCAATCGTTGCGGTGGTGCGCGCGCACAATATCCAATCACGTACAATTTTACACAGCTTTGATTGGGAAATGCTACGCATGTGCCAAATCGAAGCCCCGGAAATGCCAACGTCCTTCCTGTCGCATCTGCCAAAGCCGCAAGATGGTGGCGACCCAGTTTCTGCTTTTGACGTTCACGTGGCAAACTTGCCATCGGTGCCCAAGGCAGTGGCAGAGGCAGGCGGCTATATCTGGGCCCCCTTTTTTTAAAGACGTTACCGAAGAAGATGTGGCGCAGGCCAAAAATCTTGGCTTGCTCATCGCGCCGTGGACCGTTAATGAGCCTGAAGACATGGCGCGCATGATCTCGTTTGGTGTGGATGCTATTGTCACCGACTACCCAGCACGGCTTCAGCGCGAATTGATTAAAAACAGGTTCGCTGGCAGCGCACTGACGAGACCACAAACGCTGCTTTGACCTCGGCATAGTTGCGGAAAACACATGGCCCTTTTGGAATTTCTTATCGCTATTTTTGGCGCAACCATGTTGCTCCTCTTTGCTGTGCGCATGGTGCAAAACGGCATAGAGCGCATGAAGGGGCCAGAATTTAAGCGAATTCTGACCAATGCCAAAAATCCATATCGCGCGGCCCTTGCGGGCACCGCCATGGCCGTGTTGCTGCAAAGCTCCGCGGCGGTCGCAATTCTTACAGCGGGGTTTTCAACCGGGGGCGTATTGTCTATCGGCATGGGCTTGGCCATCATTTTAGGCGCCGACGTCGCTCCGCCATCGTGGTGCAAATCCTTTCTCTGGACCTGACTTGGCTGGCCCCAGTATTGATGGGGGTTGGTGCGTGGCTCTATCTCAAATTCAACGGCCGCAATATCCGCCAAACCGGTCGGATTATGCTGGGCATTTCGCTGATCATTGTGGCGCTGGGCTTCTTGCGCGATGCCGTTTCGCCCATTAAGGAAAGCGATCTCCTCCCCGCCATAGAAACATTTCTTGAGGCCGATCTGGTCCTTGCCTTTTTGGTCGGCGTGGTGCTGGCATTTCTTATGCACTCAAGCGTCGCCGCCGTATTGATGATTGCGGTGGTTTCGGCCGCTGAAGCGATTTCGCAGCCGGTGGGCATAATGCTGATCCTTGGCGCCAATCTGGGCGGCGCACTTGTGCCCGTTTGGATCACCCGTGCCATGCCCATCGAAGCGCGTCGTCCGGTCGTTGCCAATGTGGCACTGCGAGGCTCACCGCCGCGTTCATCGCGGCCCTCTATGCCTATCAACTCATCGATCAATGGGTCCATTTGCTGCCCAGCCTTGTTTTGGTGCACTTCGCCTTTAACGTATTGCTGTTGTTGTATTTGCCATTCACACCGTGGATTGGCGGTGCGATAGAGCGGGCGATGACCAATGGCAAAGGCGACCACCCTACCCCCATGGCCGAGCGCTCCCTGTTGGACGAAAATGCCCTGGATTCAGTGCAACACTCTCTCGCCTCATTGCGACGCGAAGTGGTGCGCATGACCAATATATCCGAGCAAATGATCCGTGAATCCCTGGCGTGGTATCTGTGCCAAAAACTGCCCAATTTTGACCAATTGGAGCGCGAGAGCAATCTGCTGCACAATGCCGGACAAGCCGTACGGCTTTACGTTACGCGCATGCCCAGCAAAGACATGACCAAAGCCCAATTCCGCCGCTTGCGGGATTTGGCGGACTATGCGCTTTCCATTGAAGCCAGCACGGCCATATTGAGCCAACGGCTGGAAGCTGTGATCCGGGCACAGCACGCCCGCAACCTCTACTTCTCAGAAAGCGGCGCGGCGGAATTGCGCACCATCGCTGAGCAATGTCTGCACAATATGATCAATTCTTACGAATTGCTGGTCAATGAAGATATTGAAACCGCACGCGAGATCTTCCGCGATAAAGATGAGCTCGGCATGCTGGTGGCAAAAAGCCGCAAAAAGCACCTGTTGCGCCTGCGCGAAGCTTGGAGAAAAGCATCGCTACCAGCGAACAGCATTTGGAAAGTTTGGCCGCACTGAAAGAACTGAATGCGCAGCTTGTCTCCATCGCCTATCCGATCCTCAAGCGGGAAGGCCAATTGTTGCAAACCCGCTTGATCTTGGATGGAAAAGGGCAAGAGCTTTAAGCCCTACCCCTTCGGATTGGCGACAGTTCCATCTGCCAACCATTGATCGAACAAGGCTAGCACCGTTTCGCAAAACAGCGCATCATTGATGTGACAGTCAATTTCAGTGAACCCGACAGGCGCATTTACCGCTTGTGCCAGTTCGGCCACAAATGCCGCATGATTGTCTGGCTCGTGCGCCGGTTCGCCCGGCTTGTCCCACTCTTCAATGCCTTGAATAGGCGAGATAATATGCGTCGGCGCACTGTTTTCTTCGGCCCGCGCAGCCAATTCACGCGCCACGTCGCGGCGCTCATCCGCATTCAATGTCGCGGAAGATAAAAGCCGATTATGGGCATGGAATGAGCGATCGTTGAACTGCGCCGGAAAAGGTTGCCAGCCGGGAAAATCCACCAAATCCACACAGCCCGGCGCGATCATCGCTGGCGTGCCGGACGCCGCTGCCCCGCGCAACCGATCAGGTCCAGAACTCACACTTGAGCCCATCAGATCATTGCCCATTTCCTGTGGGGCAAAATCCATGACGCAAGCGAACTTGCCTTCGCGCGCGAGATTCTCAAATGCCATGCCACCCATGCCTGTGGCGTGAAAGATTGCCACTTCAAAGCCGCGCTCCTCCAGCGCTGGTTTCAGCACTTTCATATACTTGAGGCAGGTGGAGCCCAAGCTGGTCATCCCCACCATTGGGCGTTTTTCATCGGGCAACACGGCGGCACGCGCAGCGCCTAGCACCGCCCCTGCCGCTTGGCTCAACGAGGCTTTGCATACCGAGTTGAGGCCATAAAGCCCGCCAGCCCACAGGATCATTTGAATATCTGTCGCCAACCGATCCGCCGGAATAAGCGGTGAAAAGGCGATGGTGGAAATGATGTATTTCGGCACACCCAATGGCAGCGCACGGGCGCAGTCCAACGCCAGATCGGTGCCCATGGAACCGCCCATGGCAATCATCCCGTCGATGCGACCTTCAGCCTGCAATTCTTGGCAAAGGGCAGCCGAGCCGCGCGCCATAATCTGCATCGCCAGATTTTCATCGCCGCTGTCAATCGCCTCTTGAATCGAGGAATTGGCGGCTTTAGCGACGTCATGCTTTGAAATATCGGTGGGATTGGGTGGGTCGCCTAAAACGCTCACATCCATGGTGAGCACATTGCCGCCTTGCCCCACAATCGCATTGGTCAAATAATCCAATTCATCCGATTTGGTGTCATAGGTGCCGATCACCAAAATGGTCTTATCTTGCGCCATGTGTGTGTCCCCCCTTACAGCTGTATCCAAGCCGTCTTCAAATTCTCGTACTTCTCCAGCGCATGCAGCGATTTATCCGCCCCATTGCCCGATTGGCGCATGCCCGCCAGCGGCACATTGTTTCCCGCGCCGCCATAAGTGTTCACATGCACCACGCCCGACCTAATGTTGCGCACCATCCGATGCGCCCGCGATAGATTTGAAGTCCAAACCGCCGCCGCCAAGCCAAATTCTGTGCCATTGGCCAGCGCCACCGCCTCTTCTTCACTGTCGAAGGGCGTAATCGCCACCACCGGGCCAAACACCTCATTTTGGAAAAGGTCCATTTCCGGCTTCACGTCGGTGAAAATGGTGGGCTGCATATAATAGCCGCCGCCCTCTTGATGCAATTGCGCCCCGCCGCACACCAAGGTGCCACCTTCAGCTTGCGCCCGTTCCACAAAGGCCAGATCACCATCCAATTGCTGTTTGGTGGTGATGGCCCCAATCGTGTTATCCAGATTAAGTGGATCGCCCACCTTCAGTTTGGCCGCTTGCGCCTTAAGTTTTTCGACAAACTGATCATGCACGGTGCGCTCAACCAGAATGCGCGACCCCGCCACGCACACTTCGCCCGAATTGCGAAAAATACCCGCTGCCGAAACTTTGGCCGCCTGATCCAAATCTGGCGTATCGGCGAAGATTACATTCGGCGATTTGCCCCCGAGTTCAAGATAAAGACGCTTCATGTTGGACCGCGCCGCGTAATCCATCAGCCGCCGCCCAACACCGCCGGACCCGGTAAAGCCGATAATATCGATATCATTGTGCAGGCCCATGGCCTCCCCTGCGACAGCTCCATTGCCGGTCACCACGTTGAGCGCGCCCGCGGGTAGTCCCGCTTCAAGGCAGAGTTCCGCCAGCCGCAACAGGCTCAGTGACGCTGCTTCCGACGGCTTGAGCACCACGCTATTGCCCGCCGCCAACGCAGGCGCAATCTTCCATGCGCCGATCATCATCGGGAAATTCCACGGCACGATGGCCCCAACCACGCCAACGGGTTCACGATGCACCAACGCCAATTGATCATCCGCCGTCGGGGCAATCTCGCCATAAACTTTATCGACGGCACCCGCATAAAACCGAAACGTGCCTGCCGCAGAACCCGGCTCGGCCTTGAACGCCATGCCAATCTCCGTGCCATTGTCACGCACGCCAAGCACCGCCAATTCCTTGGCATTGGCCTCAATCAGATCAGCGATTTTGTTCAGCACCTTCATCCGGCCTTTTGGCGCCATGCGCGACCAGTCACCCTGTTCAAAAACTCTACGTGAAGACTTGACCGCTGCATCCACATCAACGGCCGTCGCCGCTGCGATATTGGTCAGCTTTGTGCCATCAATCGGGCTGGTCACTTCGATTGTGCCACCGTCCGCCGCATCCACCCATTGCCCATCAATCAACATCTTTTGCGGCGCAATCTCTTGCTGGCGCAGCGCATCAATTTCACTTTGGCTGATCATAGGTCTATGTCCTCAGATTTTTTAGCTCGAAAGAGCGAATAGATATGCGCCACCAGCACAAACACGATAATCGCGAAAAGCACTTGCGCCACGGGCCGCTCGATAAAATCAAGTGGGGTTTGCACCCGCGCCATGCTGGTGCGGAATTTCACTTCCATAATGCCGCCCAGCACCATGCCCAAAATGATCGGGACAATCGGCAGATTGAGTCGCTTCAACATCAGCCCCAACATCCCAAATGCCGCTGCTATCGCACAATCAATAATTGAGTTGCGCAACGAGAACACGCCGACAAAACTCAGGATCAAAATGATCATGCCCAAAAAACGATTGGGGATGCGCACCACTTGCGTGATCCATTTGGTGGTGCCGAGCAAAAACGCAAACGCCAGTACGTTCAGAATGATCAACGCCAGATAAAGGCTAAGGATAAAGTCAAAATCATTGGCAAACAGCTGCGGCCCTGGGATCACATTGTGCACATAAAACACCGCCAGCATCATGGCGGTCAGGGCTTCGCCCGGAATACCCAACGCCAATAGCGGGATCATTGCCGCCGCGGGCACCGCATTGTTCGCGGCTTCAGAAGCAATCAAACCTTCGGGTGCACCCTTGCCAAAGTTTTTGCCGTTGCCCGAGGTTTTGCGCGCCAGCGAATAGGAGAAGAATTGCGCCAAAAATTCGCCCACACCGGGGATCATGCCCATCACGACCCCAAACCCAGCCGAAGGCAGCACAATTTTTGGCAGACGCAACACCTGTTTGAACCCATCGAACAACCGGCCGACAAGCGCTGGCGGTTCATTATGTTCATCTTCGCCCACCAGCAATAAAAATGCCTGCGACAGGGCGAAAAGGCCTAACACAACAACAATCAGGTCGATGCCCGACGCGAGCCAGGCTTGGTCAAATGTATAGCGCTGGGTATAGCGGATCGGCTCAAGCCCCACAGTATTGATAAAAATGCCAAGGCACAGCAACGCACCGGCAGCCAGGGTTTGGCCACGATGGGTGACCACCACCAAAACCATCCCCAAAAGGGCTGCGAGGAAAATTTCGCGTGAACCGAACATCGGTGCTACGGCAGCCAAGACCGGCGACAAAGAAATCAGCGCCATAATAGAAATGATGCCGCCACAAAAGCTCGCGCCAAATGCCAGCGATAAAGCACGTGTTGCCTCACCCCGCTTGGTCATGGGATAGCCATCATAAGTGGTCAGCGCGTTTACCGCCGTGCCCGGCGCATTAATTAAAATGGCGGGTATCGCACCGCCATACATGGAGGAGCCATAAATGCCCAACAACAGGGTAAGGCCAACAATGGGTTCCAACGCGAATGTTGCAGGCAAAAAGATCGCAATCGCAATGGCAGGACCAACGCCCGGTATCGCGCCGATGAGGACGCCACCGACGGAACCAACCAGCAAGGCAATCGCCACGTCAATCCGTGCCAAAGCACTCAAACTTGATAGCAAAAGTTCCACAAAAAGCCCCTAGAGATAGAGAATAGCGAAGCTGCGCAAGGCGTCAGGTAGATATTCATAAAGCGCTCCGCCAGGAATTTTGACCTGCAAGAAGCTTTTGAACACCACCACAATCGACAGCCCCGCAAGCGCGGCGGCGCCAAAATAGGCTGGGCGACGGTAGCCAAGTCGCCATGTCATCAGCATCAAATATCCGAGCGTAGTTGGCAAATAACCCACCACTGGCACGAGATAGACATAGGCCATAAACCACAGCACAAACTCGCCTGCCCGCATCCAAATCAGAACTTCTGCGACGAAACCCGGTGCCTGTAAGTCGTGGCGGTGAAACCAAAACTGAACAACTTGAAAAAGGCCGAAAACCAACATGCCAACGATACCAATGGCTGACCAAAGCCCCGGCTGCTTTTGAATTGGCATATTGTCGAAAAATTTTGCCTGGACGCCCAATTGGCTGGCCAGAAATACAGCAACCAAAAACGTGCAAATGCCAAACCAAACCAAAGCATCACTATAGGGCGAGACAAAATAATCGTCGACTTTGAGCGCACGATTAGACTTGCCGCCAATCTCGTTTTCTTGAATCATGGGCTGAACAAACTCTCTTTAGGAAAAGGGCCGGCGCTGAACGCCCCGACCCATGCGTTTATTATTCAGCAAACCTGGCGATAGATTCGGCCACTGCGCGATCAGATTCAATCTGTGCTGCGGCTTCTTCTGCGCCTTTCCAGTAAACACCAGCGCCAGTTTCAGCAGCCAACCCTTTCGCTGCATCGCTGGCCAACGCCTTTTTGGCAGCTGCGGCAATTTTCTCGCGCACATCGGCCGGCGTGTCTTTGTGCACAAACAAACCGTTCCACAATGCAATGTTAAGCGAAGGCTCAAGCTCGCCCACAGTTGGGCTACTTGGCACCAACGGAATGCGGTCTTCAGTCACCGTCGCCAGCACGTTCACCTTGTCTAAACAGGGCAAAATCAGCTGCAATGTGGTGTTGATCACATCGGCATCCCCTGAGGCCAGAGTGTTGCAATCGAGCGCGTCAAATGCGGCGTTTGAATAAAAGAACGTACCGCTTGATTCGCCCAATGCCATCGTCACCTGCGTGGGAATAAGGAACGACCCGAAATGGCCCAACAGCAATTCGTTGCTTTTGGAAAACTCGGCAAGCTCTTCGATGTTTTGATAGGGCGCGGACTTAGAGGCTGCAATTACAAACGGATAGGTGAGGAAAATGCCCACAGGTTCAAATGGATCTGGATTAAGCGCCGGAATGCCGACATAAGGGCCGACCAGCGGCACATCCACCACAAACGATCCGATCGTGTAGCCATCAGCAGGCGCTTGGGCCACTTCTGCGGCACCGGGGAAGGGTCCACCACCTCCACCGGGCTTGTTCACCACCGCGGCTGGCACGCCATACATGTCTTGAAATTCTTCCGCAATCATGCGGGTCAGCACATCTTCCAGATCTCCTGGCGGAAACGGCACCACAAATGAAACAGGTTTTTCTGGATATTCAGCCATTGCTGGCGAAAGTGCAGCCAGAATAGTCGCCAGCCCCAACAGGACTGCCGAAATTAATGAACGGATCGCACGCATGTTTTCCTCCCTACCGCGTTCCAATTTTACGCCCATGGTTCATTATTATCACCATCGGCACATTTAATGGTTGCATCGCAAACTATTCTGAGTCAAGATTTTTGTGAACATGTAAAGGATTTGAGTTTTACCCCTCATGAAAACAGTCGATAAAACCATGCGTTTGCTCAGCTATTTCACGCCATCTCAGCCTGAGATTGGCCTGTCTGAACTTGCGCGCTTGGCAGAGATGGACAAAGCCACAACCCGCCGTATTTTGATGGCGCTGAACAAACATCACTTCATTGAGCAAAACCAAATCACCAAGGCCTATCGCTTAGGCAGTGGCTTTTTGCATTTGGCCCGGGTGCGGGAGGCGACCACGCCGATCACGGCCATCGCCAGCCAAACGGTCGACTGGTTGTGCGACACAACGCGCGAGACCGCCCATGCCAGCGTGGCCAGCCCGAACGCTTTGATCACCATCGCGCATAAAGAGCCCCACCGCGGCACCGTTGTGATGATTGACCCCACCGAGCCGCTGCCGTTTCACGCCACCGCGTCCGGCATTGTTTTTATGGCGTTTAACGACACAAACTTTTGCGAGAATGTTTTGAAAAAACAATTGGGCAAATACACAAGCCACACCGAAACAGACCCGGTTGTTTTGCGCCAACGCATCCAACAAGCGCGCCAAGATGGGTTTTATCTCAACGAACACGGGTTCGAGTCAGATGTGGCCGGGCTCGCCGCGCCCTATTTCAATGCCGATGGCACCGCCGCAGGCGCAATTGCTGTGGCCATGCCCACCACGCGAAAAACCGATGAACTGGTGAAAATGGTGACCAAACGTGTTGCCGCTGCATCCGCCCGCATCACCACCGCCATTGGCGGTGTGGTGCATCCCAACATTCAAAAACTAATCCATTAGGCAGCTCATGATTGATTCCAACTTCTTAAAAGAAAACAACGCCAAACATATGTGGCACCCCATGGCCCACCCGGCGGATATGCGCAACAATCCGCCCAAAATGATCCGCGGCGCTAAGGGCGTGGAAATCACCGACATTGATGGCCACACCACCTTGGATGCGGTGGGCGGCTTGTGGAACGCCAATCTGGCTATTCCGTCGACAGCATCAAACAGGCGATGACCGAGCAATTGGCCGAGCTGCCCTATTATTCTGCCTTTCGCGGCACCACCAATGATAAAGCGGTAGAACTCTCTTATGAGCTGAACCAATGGTTCAAGCCAGAAGGCATGGTCCGCTCATTTTTCACCTCTGGCGGCTCCGATTCCGTTGAAACCTGCCTGCGCCTGGCGCGGCAATATCATAAGGTGCGCGGCGAAGGCGAACGCACCAAATTTATCAGCCTCAAAAAAAGGCTATCACGGCACCCATTTTGGCGGCGCGTCCGTCAATGGCAACGCCAATTTCCGCCGCAATTATGAGCCGATGCTGGCCGGCTGCTTCCAAATCGCCGCCCCATGGACGTACCGAAATCCATTCGGCACCGACAATGCAGAAGAAATCGCCAATCGCTGCATCGCCATGCTGGAAGATGAAATCGCCTTCCAAGGCGCAGACACCATCGCCGCCATGATCATGGAGCCCGTGCTCGGCGCTGGCGGGGTGATCGTGCCCCACAAAAGCTTTATGCCCATGGTGCGCGAGGTGTGCGACAAGCATGGCATTTTGCTGATCGCCGATGAAGTGATCACCGCCTTTGGCCGCACAGGCGATGTGCACGGCTCGCGCCTCTGGGGCGTGGCACCAGATATGATGTGCACCGCCAAAGCCATCACCAATTCATACTTCCCCTTCGGCGCGGCCATGATGGGCGAAAAAGTGGTCGACGCCTTTGAAAGCAATAAGGATGGTTTGGGCAATATCGGCCATGGCTACACCTATTCGGCCCACCCGGTCGGTTGCGCCGCCGCCCTCGCCACCTTGGCCGAAATCAAAAAAAGCCAAAGTGTGGGAAAACGCAAAAGCCCGCGGCATAGAGCTGCAAAACGGCCTCGCGCAACTGAAAGAAAAACACCAGATCGTCGGCGACACCCGCGGCATCGGCCTGATGGCCGCCATCGAACTGGTCGACGACCGCCCCACCAAAACCCCAGCCTCAAAACCAGCCATCGCCGCCGCCTTCGACGCGGCTTACGAAGCAGGCGTAACCATCCGCGTCTCCGGCAACAATATTATCCTGTCACCCCCACTGGTGATCACGGCAGATGATGTGACCCGGATGATTGGGGCGTTGGATAAGGGGTTGAGTGCTGCGGCTGGGGTTTAAAAGGGTTCTATAGCTTAGGAGTGACGACATCGCCCCGGAGTCGGGGCGATATTTTAGTGAACAAAATGCGCTGCGGCAATATGGAACCAATGGACCTTTTGAGTGTAATGCAGTCAGAGAATTCATATTCTCACTTTGGCAATGCTACAATTGAGATACAGTCGATGGAAAGCTAAATATCAACGACGATTTCCAATAAACCTACCTATCAAACCTTGCTTCGTGTATTGTTCCGGAAACGATCAGTTTGACAAAAGCGCTTCATGCATACCTCCGATATCTCCTATCGCAGCTGCATACTGATCACGCAGTAGAACTGAGTATTTAACATCTCCGAGATCAATGCGATTGGCATCATCTGGTATCAGTTCCGCCGACACAGAATCTGTTGAAATCGTCCCCAAAATAAGCTGCTGACCATCAAGAACTTTAGTGAAGATAAATTTGAAAATCGCGTCCAAATTGCTGTGATCTTGCTCTTGCTGCTGCGGCGAGTCGATGACCATGGGGCAAATCTTAGTAGTTCCAAATTTGTCCAAAGTATGCAATAGGGCAATATACTGCGCCAACAATGCACGAGGTAGATCACTACCAAGAGCATTATTTTTAATCACTCGCGTTGGTTCGGCATAGTCATCCTCCTCCAACACGAATACATTTAGAAGGTTTAGATACTCTTTCATACGCGACTGATAAAACTCAAGAATTCGCTTCTTTTTCTTCGAATCCAGCTTCAAATCGGCCTTTAACCCATCAATGTTGTTTTGAATATTTTGAATCTCATCATCAAGTCCAGCGATATCCTTACCAAGGGCGGTAAGCATCTCCTTATTTCCCTCGGCGGCCACAATCTCGCGCAGGCTAACCGCAGACTTCTTTCGATTGAGTAGCAGTTCCATTTCGTGAGCTTCTTGTCCTACTGATTTGTATTCACGTTCTGCAACATTGTGTTTTTCGGAAATCTCAATGCGGTCTTTCAGAAGCTGATCAAGAATTCCTTGGCAGTATTCCACATCATCCAGCAAACCAAACCTTTCTTGAAAGGAGTTTTCAAACTCGGTCCCACATGTAGGGCACCCAACTACGTCAGGCGTTTCAACTCGCGATGCAAACTCGTAGTCAGCAGTCAATTCAGATATCGAGCGACGCAGGATCGCGATATCGGTATCAATCGCATTCAGTTCGTTGCTTATGTCTTTCAACTTGGACAGAGCATCTTGCTGTCGTGCACGTTGTAGGTTGTACGCGTAGACTAGTTGATCCATTTCTTCTTTAAAATCTTCAGGATTAAGATCGACTTGCATCTGAGAAGAACGCTTTTGAAAAGTAGCAAGCGCTGTGGACAGAACATTTCGCTCTCCTTTCAGCTCTGATTGGCTCTCCAAGAATTCCATTTCTTTCTTTTTTTGCGTCGTAGAAGCTCTGTGGCCTAATTCCAAGATGGTATTCGATCATATTTTTACGATATAAGGCGAACTGCTGAAGTCCGCTGAATGACTCCCAACTTTTAGTCCAGCCAGCATCTTGATCAATGTAAAATGGAAGAAAGTAGAACGCTGGTCCTGCTCGCCCTAACTTACCGTCCTTGCTTTTCTCCAATTCAATGTCGAAACCGAGCTTTTCGCAAATAAACTCAGCGATACCACCTTCCGTTGAAATGCCTTTATATTTTGAAAGTAAATGTCTCTGAGCGTCAAAGACACCAAAATGCTTTCCATCCCTAACAATAAAATAAATCACTCTATTTAAGGAAATTTCAGAGCAATACAAAACTTTGGCTCGGCGCCATCGAGTGTTGTCCATTTGAGGAGCGTCGGCGCCAATAGAATGATAGAGAGACTTAATTAGTGTCGATTTACCTACATCATTCTCGCCTGTCAGAATGTTGGTTCCGGCTTGAAATTCCACCGTTCTCGCGGCCTTCTCTAGCTTTGATACTATCCAGAGCTTTTTGAACACCAAGCCTGTCATCTTCGCGACCTTTTCTTAGGTTTCTAATGAGTTTATGGAAGCTAAATTTCTTCATTGAACACAATCACAGCGAACGCCAGAAAGTAAAATTTTTCACTGTACAGCGGTAAGCCGTCTGTTAGTTGGTCGATATCTGACAAAGCGCTCATTAGGAAATTCGGCAGAGAACTGGGTGCGTCGGACTGAAACAACGTCTCGAGCCGATTCTTCAATCGTCCTGCATCACCATTAGTAGGATTAGTGTAATCAGATACTGCGTTGGATATCTTTTTCCCCATTTTCATAAGATCGACCGCGTCCCATCCGGCATCCCTAAGCTCGGCATTCACTAGTGCCATATCAGGGGCATATGTTTTGTTATTTGCGACCAATTTGATGGAGTCAGTTAAAAACTTACGGTCAACGCACTTCTTTGATCGAAGGTCATGAGTGGAAACAATAGTCCCAGAGTCGATGTTATTCTTACGATTGATCTCATCTTGCACCAACCTGGTCCACGCATACATGTTGATAGCATGCCCCTCTCCGAGTTCCTGCTTAAACAACTCCGACACCTCTCCCATCAAGAAGCTCTGCATTGCCTCTGTGGAGACTCCAGTGGTCCGAAAGAAAATGTCCTTTAAGCGCTCTTGATCGAAACCCAAAACCTCGTCGGCCAGTTTTTCCTTTATCTTCTTTACATCACTTTCCTTGAGATCAGCGGCGCGAGCATTGCTCACGCAAAACGAAAACGGCACATTCGAAACAAGAACTGCTTTGACTTTATGCCCCGCGCCAATGCCATCAAAGTTTCCGTACATTTTACCAAGGATTGAAGGCTTTTTTCCTTCTCCAGACCGTTTGCGCGCTAAGTAAAAACCCAACGCGATGTTTGAAAATGTCTTTTTCGTTTTGACTTGACAAAAGTCTACATTCTGCGGGTTTTCATTTGGCTCCATAAAAACCACATCATCGTGATATTCAAATGCCACTAGATAGTCGGCACCATCTAGGTGCCTTTTTATCATTTCGCAGAACGCCCAGTTTTTCTGATAGTCGAATCTTGAATTTATGTCAGCGCCAGCTGTTTCACGCTGAGGCTTTTTAAGCATATCTTCAAGAAGAAGCGGCTTCGACACAACAACACGCCTAAATTTTTAAAACAATTTTCATTGAATCCTATAGTGATTGAGTAAATTTGCAAACCCAAATATTCTACCCTCTGGTTTTGCTCAAGATGAGCACTCAATATCTGCTAGTCGGGTTTGAATTAAAGTTCCGCTTAAGGCAAAAATTTGCAATCCGCCGATACTTCCTAACCCCTCACCGCCAATAATCATTAGCCGCCGCAACGGTCTGAAAATTGATCGCCACCACCTGTGAGGCCAATGTCAAACTGTCGGCGCTGTTGGCATAATCGTCGCGCAGTTTGGTGCGGGTGGCGTCGTCTGGCTGGGTTTTCTTCACCGCGCAGCAACCGTTTCGGGTTTTTGGAGCAAACAAAAAGATGCACCGCGCCAATATTCGGGCGGTGTGTTGGTCGCGGCCGCTTTAAGCTAAGCGAAATTCTTGTTTTGATGCGCGCCTTGTATCAGCAATGTTGCTTCAGTTGCAGGCACCGCCTTGCTGAAGTAAAAACCCTGGCCATATTTTCCGCCACGTTTGACGATCTCTTGCACCTGTTGATGATATTCGATGCCCTCTGCGATAACGGGCAGCCCAAGATTGTTGGCCAGTTCGATCACTGAACTTACAATCTTAGCGCTTTCGGAATCATTTTGCATCGCGCCAATGAAGGAGCGATCAATTTTGACTTTATCAAAATTCAAATCCTGCAAATTATACAGGCTGGAATACCCAGTGCCAAAATCATCCAGAGCGATCTTGATGCCAATTTGTTGCAATTCGGAAAGGGTAGATCGCGCCGCTTCAGCATCTGCAACCAGCGACGTTTCTGTGATTTCAATTTCTAACCGTCTTGGTGGAAAATCTGTTTCCGACAAAATTGTCAGTAATTTCACCGGCAGCAAAGGATCTGACAGATGCAACGGGGAAACATTAAGCGAGATCGTTATATCTTTCGGCCATGCAAGGGCATCAACACAGGCTTGCCGCAGGAGATCAAAGGTGAGCGGCGCAATCAGATTGAGCTTTTCCGAAATGGGGATAAAGACATCTGGTCCAATATCTCCACGCGCTGGATGCTGCCAACGGGCGAGCACTTCAAACCCCACCAATTTGTTGTCCTCTAGCGACACAAGTGGCTGATAAAAGGGGCGAATGTGACCCTGCACGATCGCTTCTCGCACATCTTTTTCAAGCGCAACACGCTCATGCAACGCGTCTGCCATGTCCTGTGTAAACAACCGGAACGCCCCGCGCCCTTCATCTTTAGCACAATACATCGCCATATCCGCCGTTTGCAGCAACGTCTCTGAATCCATGCCGTGATCGGGACAAAGCGATACACCGACGCTCGCCCCCACATCAATGATTTGCCCATCAAGATTAATCGGCGCTTCCAAACTGGTGATAATTTCGTGCGCAAAGGCAGATAGTCTTTCCATTTGCTGCGCTTCATTCGAGATTTCAACGATAAGGCCAAATTCATCGCCGCCCAATCGCGCAACCATGTCTCCTGATGGCGTCAGGCGTTCAAGCCGCTTTGCAACTTCGCACAAAACGTGATCGCCGACGGCATGACCATTAATGTCGTTGATTGGCTTAAATCGATCAAGATCAACGATCATGACCGCATAGCGGATTGCGCGGTCTTGTACGGTGAAAACCGCATCTTCCAGTGTTTCAGAAAATACCCGTCGGTTCGGCAATCCTGTTAAAGCGTCATGGCGCGCCAATTGTTCGGCCCTCCGATGCGCTGCGTCGGTGGCCGCGCGCGCCTTTTCAAGCGTTGCCACGTGCTGCTGATAGGTTTTTTCTTTTTCCTTTGCTGCGATGGCCTCAGCCTCTTTGAGGCTGGTAATGTCTGTGTCAGTGCCAATGATCCGTGTCACGCTTCCATCGGGGGCAAATTCCACTGGCTTTCCGCGGCTCAAAATCCAAATATAGTGACCATCACGATGGCGCTCCCGATACTCAAATGCGTTTTCCTGGCGCTGCCCTTTATCCTGCTGGTCAGTCTGAACGCTCAATTCTGCCGATCATCGGGGTGCACGCGCGCCAGCCACGCCTCGCGCGAAGGGTCGACAAATTCTTCAGGGCCAAGCCCGCGCATTTTTCGCCACATCGGCGAAAAGTCGGCAGTGCCTTTTTCTAGATTATGATCCCAGAAACCCTGCCCTGCACTCTCGAGCGTAAATTTCCAGCGAAGCTCACTCTCGGCCAACGCATCTTCCGCATTTTTGCGGGCCGTGATATCGCGACAAATGCCGACGATGCCTAAAACTTGTCCATCAGCAGCGCGCAAAGGAAGCTTTGATGTGCGCAGCCATTTCCGATCACCGGTCGCGGTCACCAGTCGCTCTTCGATATTATTGATGGCCTCACCGGTTTCGACCACCGATTGTTCATCGCTAAAATATTTCTCGGCAAGGGCGCGCGGATGCAAGTCAAAATCCGTTTTACCAATCAGATCTGCCACGCTCAGATCAAGATCATCCGCAACCGCACGGTTGGCAACCACAAAGCGACTTTGCGTGTCCTTCACAAACAAATAGTCGGGCACACTGTCGATCATCATGCGTAAAAAAACGCTCTTCAACGCTCTTGGCAGCGCCTTGCGCCGCGTTATTTTCCAAACCGACGGGGGCATCCAATTTTATGGATGAAAAATGCGCCAACACCTTCTCTATTTCTTTTAATGAATCGTGATCAGGCATCTATATCTCCAGTGGCCCGCGAATAGCCGCAGTTCTGGGGGAAATAATAGCCGAGCTGGGCTTTTCATTTAATTAACATCGCCAGCCACCAAACTGCGCGTCAATATGTTGATGACTTTGCGACAACACAATTCTGCCGCCGCTGCAGGGCGTAGCCAGAAGCATGTTGATCGATCCGACGGCGTCGGAACGCCGCACAACGCCTCGCATTTAGTGCCGAGCACAGAACTTCATTTTGGACAGATTGCCAGTTTTTCGCTACAAAACTACATCTGAACTGATGAAATTTGATCGGCGAAAGGACTGTCTCAAGTGATTAATCCGAACAAGAAATCTGCTTACCCACACACGATTTTGGCAATCGCCATGACCTCCGTCCTCTGCCTCGCGTTTCCCGCCACTGCCCAGGATCAGGACGGTGTCACCGCGATGTGTCTGGAACGTGACGACAGCGAAGTTTGCGTTTGCGCATCCGAAGCCCTGCGCGATCAAATCAAAGAAGATGATTACGCTTTATATGCAGCAATCGGCGTGGATTATTTGGCTCGGCTGGAGGCTGGCGAAAGTCGGGTCGATGCTTGGATGGAAGCAAGCCGGGCAGCCGCGAGCAAAAGAGGGATCGGGAACATCGCGCTTATGGGGAAAACCAATGAGATCGGCAATTTGCACCGAGACGCGATCAAAGCATGCGGAAGCTAACCTGAAATGCATACGCCCATGCGTTCTCGCACACATAGGTCGCGTCGACACATATCCAGGGGCAAAATTGGGTTTTTCATCACGGCCCCCAACAAAAACGCCAGCCCAGCCTGTAGGACATTTAGGCGCTCGCATTGGAATTGTGCCTGAGACAACGGAGCATATTGTGGGTGTAACATATGCTCTCGGACTCCAATTTCTCGGTTTGGAACACGCCTGACAGCTCAACCAAACCACCCTGCCCGCTGATTCCCCCAGCGCCGAGAAATGCCAATGCAGCGCAAAGAATTAACCTGTTAATAGAGCCACTTAACATGTTTAGTCACGCAAATATCCACATTTGCAACTGTTTATTCGCAAAGACTGAACAGCATCGCCTGGCATTTTCAGCATGTAAACTAACGCATTGTTTTGGCAGGAAAAAAAATAAGTTACGGAATTGACTGCTATTTGACCATTTGATTTAAGTTTCGGCCTTTTTTGCTGCGGGAATGCCCTCACTTTTCGGCACAAGACTTGCGTCGAATGGCATTTATCTATAATCCTTAAGCCATTGATTATGAAACAAACGTGTGAAAACCAGTTTCGAATTGCATGCCCACGATGCTGCCGCATCGCACGCCGGGCGGATGGCACTACCGCTCACGCTCATTTCCAAAACTCAATTGACCTGCAAGTAAGTCGCCTTCTCTCAGCTGCGATGCGCATGACACTTGCATTTTGGTCAACCATGCGGAAAGAGGCAGCGTAATGGCACCACAGCCTACATATATGGGTGCCGCGATATGTGGGCTGGTGAATACATACAAGCAGGCAGTTTGCCGCATTAGCGGTATTTCGGCGCGCATGTCTATGGATGCGGTAACCGGTGCCCTGTCTTATCTATCTTCTAGCAAACATAATGCCGAATTTGCAGCAGGCGGCTTATGCCACCAAAGCGCAAAAATATCGAAGAAATATCTGCCCGAGAGACATCTGAATGAGCAGTATGCGAACGATTTGTCGCAACGGGGAAGCCATGTCAAAGAATAGAAATAATGCCGATTGATAATGGGAAACAAAAAGCGAAGTTGAACTATTGACCAAAAAATTGGCGAACCAAAAACACGAAGAAACGCTTGGAAATATTAGGGGGACACAAATTGGCAAATGATGCATCCAACGACGCATTCGTTGAGTTCGAACGTGTACAGAAAAGCTATGATGGCGAAACGCTCGTCGTTAAAGACCTCAACCTGACAATGCCGAAAGGTGAGTTCTTGACGATGCTTGGGCCTTCAGGTTCCGGCAAAACCACTTGCCTGATGATGTTGGCTGGTTTCGAAACCGCTACCCATGGTGATATTCGGTTGGGCGGAAAATCCATCAACGGCATCCCACCGCACAAGCGTGGCATTGGCATGGTTTTCCAAAACTACGCCCTGTTCCCGCATATGACCATTGCTGAAAACCTCGCCTTCCCGCTGGAAGTGCGCAAATTGGGCAAGGCGACGCGCGAAGAAAAAGTAAAACGCGCACTCGACATGGTTGAAATGGGTGATTTTGGCGGTCGCCGTCCAGCACAATTGTCTGGTGGGCAGCAACAGCGTGTCGCATTGGCACGGGCTTTGGTTTTTGAACCAGAGTTGGTGCTGATGGATGAGCCGCTCGGCGCGCTTGATAAGCAGCTGCGCGAAAAGATGCAGTTTGAAATCACGCACCTGGCGCACCGCTTGGGCATCACCACGGTTTATGTGACCCACGACCAAACCGAAGCCTTGACCATGTCAGACCGTGTTGCGGTGTTTGATGATGGCCGAATTCAGCAATTGGCCTCACCGGATCAATTGTATGAATCACCAGAAAACAGCTTCGTGGCGCAGTTTATTGGCGAGAACAACACGCTTGAAGGTGTTGTAAAGGAAATCAAAGGCAACACCTGCGTCGTTCAGTTAGACGATGGTGAAGTGCTTGATGCTGTGCCAGTAAACGTGAGCAAGGTTGGCGAGCGCACACGTGTCTCGATCCGGCCAGAGCGCGTGGAATACAACACGGAACGCCTCGACCCAGACGCCCACACGCTGAAGGCCGAAGTGCTTGAATTTATTTATATGGGCGACATCTTCCGCACACGTTTGCGCGTGGCAGGTAATGAAGATTTCGTCATCAAAACACGTAACGCGCCTGACCAAGTGCGTCTAAAGCCTGGCCAGCAGATCAAGATCGGCTGGATGGCAGAGGATTGTCGCGCGCTCGACGCGTGATTACGCGGTTAGGCAGAAATAGAACTGGTTATGCCCGGGTGCCAGTTCTCACTCTAATGTCCGGGCAATTAAAGGGAGTATTCTATGAAACTCATTACGAAACTCATTAAGCCCGTGGCAGCGGCGACAGCAATCGCTTCGCTTAGCACCATGGCCTTGGCCGACGACCATATGGCTTCAGACATGACGATCGTAAGCTGGGGTGGCGCATATCAAGATAGCCAAATCAATGCTTATGCAAATCCTTACACGGACATGAATGAAGGCGTTTCAATCACTTGGGACGAAAGTTCAGCCGAAGCTGTGGCGAAAATGCGCGCCATGAGCGAAGCGGGCAACGTCACTTGGGATCTTGTTGACGTAACTGCAGCCAGCGCCATCCGTCTTTGCGACGAAGGCTTGGCCATGGAAGTTGACCATGACGAAATGCTTGCTGCAGCGCCTGATGGCACACCAGCCAGCGATGACTTTGGCGATTTGATCGTCAGCGACTGCTTTATCCCACAGATTGTTTATTCAACAACTGTAGCTACCGCACAGATTTGGTGCCTGAAGGCACTCCAGCACCAAACGATATTTGTGACTTGTTTGACCTTGCCACATATCCTGGTATGCGCGCTCTAGAGAAGCGTCCATTGAACAATATGGAATGGGCTTTGCTTTGTGACGGCGTTGCAAAAGAAGACGTTTATGACGTTTTGGCAACTCCTGAAGGCCAAGAGCAAGCATTGGCGAAACTCGGCACAATCCGTGACAACGTGATTTGGTGGTCAGCTGGTGCGGATACACCGCAACTTCTCGCTGACGGCGAAGTGTTCATGGGTTCAACCTATAACGGTCGTTTGTTCTCTGCCATCGTTGAGCAAGAACAGCCAATCGGCATGTTGTGGGATGCGCAAGTGTTTGACCTTGACGGTTGGGTAATCCCAGCTGACTTGCCTGAAGAGCGTCTTGCCCGTGTTAAAGATTTTGTGAAATTCGCAACAGACACTCAACGTCTTGCGGACCAAGCAAAATACATTTCATACGGTCCAGCACGTGAATCTTCAGCTCCACTTGTGAGCAAGCACGCAACATTGGGTATCGACATGGCGCCACATATGCCTACCGATCCTAACAACGCAAAGAACACGTTCCTCTACAACTACGAGTTCTGGGCTGATTACCGTGACGACATTGATGCCAAATTCCAATCTTGGTTGGCTCAATAATCTATAAGGAAAAGGGGGCAACTCTTGCCCCCTTTTTCACCGGATGCACACATCCAAATAAAAGACCGATAAAAGGCAGATTGACGGGGGCATGATGAGCGATACGACACAAGAACAAATGATATCGGCGGATGGTCGGCCGCTAAAGCAGAGCTTAGCGCGCGCATTACGGCGGCAAAAAATCAGAGCGTTGATGCTGATTGCACCGCTTTTGCTGTTCGTGGTGGTAACCTTTATCATCCCAATCCTTTCGATGCTCTTCCGCTCAGTTGAAAACGAGATCGTTTCCAACACGCTGCCGCACACCGTTGTGGCGCTGCAGGAGTGGGATGGAACCACAAATCAAGCGCCCGACGAGGAAGTTTTCCGACATCTCTATTTTGATTTGTTCCGCGCTGTTGAATCCAAAGAGCACACAAAGCTAGGCTCCCGCCTAAACTATGAACAAACCGGGCTTTCCTCCTTGTTCCGTACATCTGGACGTTCACTGGACGATCTGGGTGAGGAATATCAGGACCCGCTCGAAGATATTGATCCGCGCTTTAAAGAAGGCGCTTTTTGGTATGAAATGCTAAATGGCGAAGGCGGCGAAGAGCTGCTGGAGAGCCGTCGCGAACTTTGGCGCATTGGTGTCGGCGAGAGCATGGCAGGCGATGTGGGCTTCGTGCCCTCAGCCCAAATGGCAGAAATGCTACCTTGGACCACACGCGCCTATACTGATTTCGCGATCTGGACGGCCATTGATGATAAGGACGTTGTAGCTGAAGAAGATCCTTGGGAAGCTGTGTATGCTGGTCTTGCTCAAGACTTGCAAAGCCCCGAAACGATCGCTGCAATTGGCGCCTATTCGGGGCCAGGTGCACAAGCGTTGCAGGCAGCAGCTAACAATGTAAGCCAATTGCCGGAAGTAAACTTCCGTGAAGGCTTTGCAAACATCAAAGAAGATTGGGCGTCACCTGAGGTTTGGTCGACCATTCAAGTCTTCTCGGCAAACTACACACCGGGCTATTTCTTGAACGCGGTTGATCTCGAGCTGACACCTGAAGGCGTTCAGGCCAAGCCTGAAAACCAACAAATTTATATGCAACTGTTTATGCGCACCTTGTGGATGGCTTTGGTTATCACCGGCAGCTGCATTGTCTTGGGCTATCCTGTGGCCTGGCTTTTGGCGAATTTGCCGATGCGCGTGGCCAACACGCTGATGATTTTGGTGTTGTTACCGTTTTGGACATCGCTTTTGGTGCGCACATCTGCTTGGAAGGTACTGTTGCAACAGCAAGGCGTGATCAATGACATATTGGTCTGGCTAGGCTTTGTGGGCGATGCAGATCGATTGATTTTGATGAACAACGCCACAGGCACTATTGTGGCCATGACCCACATCCTATTGCCCTTTATGATCCTGCCGCTTTATTCGGTGATGAAAACCATCCCGCCAAGCTATTTGCGGGCCGCCAAGTCACTTGGTGCCACCAACTGGACCGCATTCTGGCGGATCTATTTCCCGCAATCTATTCCGGGCATTGGCGCTGGGTCCATTCTGGTGTTCATTTTGGCCATCGGCTATTACATCACACCTGAAATCGTCGGCGGCACTAGCGGCATCTTTATTTCGAACCGAATTGCCTATCACATCTCTAGCTCGTTGAACTGGGGCCTAGCGGCCGCACTCGGCTCGATCCTACTGGTGGTCGTTCTGGTGCTGTACTGGGCGTACGATAAGATCGTGGGCATCGACAATGTGAAGCTGGGAGGCTAACCAATGAGCGAGATTATTGCACACATTAAACGCCCCAATCTTTATTCCTTCACCATGCCTGTGGTGGCGGTGTTGGGCGCAGTCTTTGGCTTTATTACGGGCAACATTTATGGCTCGCCCCTGATTGGGTTGATCATTGGTGCCATCATTGGGGCGGCACTCGCCGCTGGCCTGGCGCAAATCATTTCAATCAAACCTTGGAAAAAAATCTGGGGCGCGGCTTTGATCTTCGCGGTCGTAGGGGCCATTTTTGGCGGATTTGCTGGCGTTGTCGGCGGATTGGTCGTTGGTGTCTCTATGAGCTGGTTTGCGATTTGGATTGGCTCCGGCAAATATCGCGCTGGTGTACCCTACTATTATACGGCACCGCAGGTTTTGTGGCACAACAGTTTCTTGTTCATCTGTGCTTGGTGTTCTTCTTCTTGATCGCGCCGCTCGTGCCCGTTGTATGGCTTAGCTTCAACGCAGAAGATTTCTTCACCTTCACGCCTGAAATGCTTTCCTTTAAAGCAGAAGGCTACAGCCTCAAGCACTATTATGATTTCCTCGGGTCCGATGAATGGATGGTGCCGCTTAAAAACTCATTGATCATTGCCCCCATCGCCACCATTATTTCAGTGAGCTTGGGTACCTTGGCTGCGATTGGCCTGAGCCAATCCCATGTACCTGGCCGTCAGGCGATTATGGCGATCTTGATTTCACCAATGATCGTACCATTGATCATTTCAGCGACTGGTATGTTCTTCTTCTACGCACCTTTGGGCAACTGGTTGCAAGCAAGCCTTGGGCTCAACCAAGCATTCGTTGGCTATGTCAAAGTGATCCTAGCCCATGCGGTGCTGGGCATTCCATTTGTGATCATTACGGTGACCGCAACCTTGGTGGGCTTTGACCGGTCACTGACACGCGCAGCTGCCAATATGGGCGCTGATCCAGTCACCACCTTCTTCCGGGTGCAAATGCCACTTATCCTGCCAGGCGTTATCTCTGGTGGCTTGTTCGCTTCATCACATCGTTTGATGAAGTGGTTGTGGTGTTGTTCGTTGGTTCCGCCCGTCAGCAAACTTTGCCTTGGCAAATGTTTACCGGCTTGCGTGAGCAAATCTCACCAACCATTTTGGCGGCGGCGACGATCCTAGTGACCGTTTCGATCCTGCTCCTGACCACAGTCGAGCTATTGCGTCGTCGGTCTGAGCGATTGCGCGGCCTTAGCCCCGGTTAAGCCAACTTGCAAATTACATACAAAAAAACGGGCAGCCTTCGCGCTGCCCGTTTTTTATATCTCAGAACTGAAGCTGCTAAACCAACGTCAGTCAATCAACAATGCGCGGAAGTCGTTAACGTTGGTCAGGGTTGGCCCGGTCACAAACTGATCGCCCAACGCGGCAAAAAAAACTGTGTGAGTCATTGTTTTGCAGGTAGGAGCGTTCGTTCAAGCCAAGCGCTTTAGCGCGCGCCAAACTGTCGGGCAGCACAAATGCGCCGGCGACTTCTGCAGCACCGTCAACCCCGTCAGTATCGGCACCAAGCAACGTGATCCGTTCATGCCCAGCCAACGCAATCAGTGCGGCCAACGCGTATTCAGCATTTGGCCCGCCTGTGCCTTCCCCGGTCCGGGTCACCGTACATTCGCCACCCGAAAGAATGAGCAGCGGCTTTAAACCCCGATCCCGCTTTGCGGCAAGCTCCATCGCGAATTGTGCGTGCTGCACGCCCAAGTCGCGCGCTTCGCCTTCTATCGCATCGCCCAACAGCATAACTTCGCACCCCTGTCGTTCAGCCAAAGCCTTCGCGGCGGCCAGGGATTGCGATGGTGTCGCAACAAGCTTGTTGGTGACATGAACGAACGTCGTCACGGGTTGCGGATCAGCTTCTTTTAGCGCGAACTGCATTGCCGACAAGTCAATTTTCCACCGGTCCAGGATATCACCAACGGCTTGGGTTGGGGTGCCGGGAGGTTGCGTGGGGCCAGAAGCAATGATCGACAAATCATCCCCTGGCACGTCGGAAATGATCAGGCCGAGCACCTGCGCAGGCGCGCAGGCGGCGGCGAGTTTCCCCCCTTTGACCTTAGAAAAATGTTGCCGCACCACGTTCATTTGAGAAATCGGCGCACCACTGGCCAACAAGGCGCTGCTGATTTCTTGCTTTTGCGCCAACGTGACGCCATCACGTGGGGCGCACAATAACGACGACCCACCGCCCGAAATCAGCACCAAAACCAGATCCTCGGCGTTCAAATCACCGACGAACTGCAACATGCGTTCTGTGGCATCAACACCTGCTTGATCCGGCACTGGATGAGCTGCCTCCGCGATCTCAATCGTCCGGGTTGGTCGCCCATAGCCATACCGGGTGATCACCAGCCCTTCAATCGATTGATTATAATGGCTTTCCACAGCTTCGGCCATGCGCGCACTCGCCTTGCCCGCGCCAATTACAATCAGTCGCCCCTTTGGCAAAGGTGGCAGGTGGGCGGCCAAGCAGTTCATTGGGTCCGCTGTTGCAACAGCCCGTTCATATAGGCTTTGCAGCAAGTGCTTTGCGTCACTACTTTGCATAGATAAAATACTCTTCACGTGGCAGGCGCGATCAAGATATGCGCATGCCCTTTGCATCAAAGAAACTCAGCTTTTCTGCATCAAAGGTTAGTCCCACTTTGTCGCCAATGTCGAGGTCGGTACCCCCAACGCATCGCACATTGATACGCCCCACGTCCCCACAATCAACAATGACAAAACTGTCAGATCCGAGATATTCTATCAGATCCACCGTGCCGTCGCATTGGCCGACACCCGCATCACCAAGAACAATATGATCGGGCCGCACGCCAATTTGGGTAGCCTGCGTTGAAAACTCATATGCACCGCCGCGCGCACCCGCCAGCTTATAAGTGCCGCCTTCAGTAACACAGCTCATCAAATTCATCTTCGGGCTGCCGATAAACTGCGCCACAAACACATTTTGCGGCCGCTCATAAAGTTCACGCGGCGTGCCCACTTGCGCAATCTTGCCAAATTCCAACACAACAATCCGATCTGCCAAGGTCATCGCTTCAACTTGGTCGTGCGTCACATAGATCATGGTGGATTTCAGCGAGCGATGAAGCTTGGCGATCTCATGCCGCATTTCAACACGCAAGGCCGCATCCAAATTCGACAAAGGTTCATCGAACAGAAAGGCCGTTGGATCGCGCACGATAGATCGTCCGATTGCCACCCGCTGGCGTTGTCCGCCCGACAGATCTTTTGGCCGCCGCTGCAAATAAGATTCCAGTTGCAAGGTGCGCGCCGCATAATCCACTTTCTCCTGAATCTCAGCTTTCGGCGCACCTGCAGTTTTCAAGCCAAACGCCATATTGTCCCAAACGGACATGTGGGGATAAAGCGCATAGCTTTGAAAAACCATTGCCAGCCCGCGCTTCGCAGGGGGCTCACCGGTCACATCTTTGCCATTAATGTCCAAGGTGCCGCGGGAAATGTCTTCCAAACCGCCAATCATGCGCAGCAAAGTGGATTTACCGCAGCCCGACGGTCCAACAAAAACGAGGAACTCGCCTTCTTTGATAGACAAGTCGATGCCTTTGATCACCTGCGCATCGCCATACCACTTTTCAACTGACTTCAGTTCAATTGACCCCATCATGTCCTCCTTATGAACGCCCGGCCCAGCTCAACCAAACGGCCGCCGTCCACGTAAATCCTTGTCCACCCGCAGCACTGCCATCCATCGGATCGAAATATTCAGAAAAACCGTTTTCCTCGATCAGCGTTTTCGTGGCGTTGCGCACCTGGCCAGCCAAGGGGTGGTTCATGTCTTCGAGCCCAAGGCCAATCAGCAAATTCATCACCGCCCAAGTCGGCCCGCGCCAATATCTGCGCCCGTCAAATTTGTCGCTCTCAGGATCGTGGCTGGGCACACCAAACTGAACTTTATCCAGCACGCGCTGCAATTGGCGTGTTTGTCCCTCAGATGAAATTCCCGCATACCAACATAAAAACGAAGCATTTGAGACACAGTTCGCCCAATCGCCATTGCGCACATCGCGTGCATCAAAACTCTCGAGCACTGGGTTCCACAAGGTTCGCGCACCCTGCTCCAAAATTTCAATTTCGTCCGCTAGATCCGTCACATCAAGATCAAGCATTTGCCCAAGCGCCAGCAAATCACGCTGGGCGCGCAACAGGGTGAATGTCATGGTCGGATCCGCCACGCGAAAAGGATTTTCCGTCAACAACTTTTCTTGGTCCCAGTCAAGCCGACGCCCCATCTGCACCAGCCAGATATACCTGTCATAGTCGTATTTGGTGGGCCGCATTGAGCCATCCACATGCTGCGTATCGCGCCGCACATATTCGCCAACATCAACAGGATCAATACGCGCCATTGGGCCGTCCCATTCCGGCGTATTGTCGCGCCCCGCTTCCCATGGATGGGTCACACACACGGCACCTTGGTCCAATCGCCAGCGCATAAACCAACTGTGCCAGCGCCGCATTTTTGGGAAGAGTGCCCGGATACGAGCCGCACCCAATTCGCGATCTTTTTCATAGATCAATCGCGCCATACTGGCGGCAATTGGCGGTTGCGTAATACCGGAAGACGGAATTGGACCGATGCCACCCCAAACATCCGGCCCTGGATAATATCCTGGATCCGCCTTATGAAATACAATGTGAGGCACCATGCCATCCGGCCATTGCGCGCTAAACAATGTTTCGAGTTCCGCCCAAGCGCGCGCGCAATCAAACTGTGCAAAGCCAAGCGCTGCAAACGCACTGTCCCAATTCCACTGATAGGGATAAAGCCCTTTGGTTGGAATGGTATACCCACCGCGATCATTCATTTCTAGGATGTTGCGCGCTTGCTGGTCCAAATCAATCGTCCGTGTCATAAATTACCCTTTGACAGAGCCTGCGGTCAGGCCTTTGGTCATAAATCGTTCAAGTCCCAGAAACAGCGCCATAATCGGCACAGTGGCAATAACGGCGCCGGCCATAAGATGCTGTCGTGGAATTTCAGATGAATTGAGGCTGGCAATGCCGCGTGTCAGCGTGAATTTGGTTGGATCATCTAGCAACATGAAAGCCAACAAAAATTCATTCCACGCGATCATAAAAACATATAGCGAGACTGAGGCAATCGCCGGCAACGACAATGGAAGCGTGATCTTCCAGATTACGGCTAACCGAGATAGCCCGTCCATTAAGCCCGCCTCTTCAATGTCTCCAGGCAAGCCGCGGAAGTAGCCTTGCAGCATATAGAGTGCGACTGGAATAGTTGTGACGGGATATATCAAAACGATGCCGAAAAGTGAGTTGCGCAACCCAGTCAAGGAAAACGCAATATAGATTGGCAAGGCCAAAACAATCATCGGCACCATATAGATCAGCAATATCGAGCGCGAGAACGCTGCTTGCCCAGAGAATCTTAGCCGTGCCACGGCATATGCCCCGGGGATGGAGAAAGCCAAAGTGATGAACACAGTCAGCACCGAAATCAACATGGAATTCATCAAATAGATGCCAAAATTGAAGTCGGCAAAAAGCTCAACATAGGAGCGGAACAAACCCCATCCTTTTGAAAGATCGAGCGAAAAGTCTAAAGGATTTTGCACCAGCTCTGATTGATTTTTGAAGCTGGTCATTACCATCACGTAGAATGGGATCAGCACAATCGCGGTGAAAAACACATAGCCAACAGCCGTCAGCAATCGAATGACAACTTCTTCAAACTCATGCCGCGACAATGCCCCTTTGGGTGCAACCTTGGTGATCGCGTAGGTGCCGCCCACGGCAATGGCTGCGGCCAAGACATGGGTAATGCTGTTGACCAACACTGCCTCTGCATTGCCGCTGATCACGATGCCGAAGCCAAGAAGCCCGGCAACCGAAAGCAGTGCAAAACCACCCCATGCAACGGCGCGACTATGTGTGACCATAAAACCCGTCAGCGTCCCGCAAATAAGCACCCAAAGCAAGCTTGGGCGATAGGGCAACCCTGTGGCAAAACTTAACGCGATGGCGGTGATGGTCGCGGCGACAAAGGTCCATAGGACCCCAACACCAATCGAGGTCACCACTTTATGGCGCAAAGTGATCATAGTCCTTCCTCCTGTGAAATAAACCGGAAGAAAAACAGGGAGAAGGCCACAAGACACATAAAGATGACCACAGCCACCGCTGCCCCGGCTCCGATATTGGAGATGGCAAACGCCTCTTCATAAACGCTCACAGTGAGCGTACGCGTGCCCGCATTGCCGCCAGTGAGCAAAAATATATCGTCGAACTTGTTGAAGGTCCAAATAAACCGCAGCAAAAACAAGACTGATAAAATGCCCAGCAACTGTGGAATGCTGAGATACCAGAATTTTTGGAATGGGCTTGCACCATCCATATCGCTGCCTCATACATTTCAGTATCTATTGATTGCATGCGCGCCAGGATGAATAAAAATGAAAGCGGAAAATACCGCCAAATCTCAAACACGGTCACCATGATCAGCGCGAGCGGACGCTCACCAAAAAAGTTGATGGCCTGATTGGTCACGCCCATTTGGATTAACAACGCATTTGCTGACCCTGAAAAGGGATCAAACAGGATCAACCACGAAAACGCGACAGCAATCACTGGCGCCACATAAGGAAACAAATAGAGCCCGCGCAAAATGCCCTGCCCAGTGAAGGATTTATCCAGCAGCAGGGCCGCGAACAAGCCCACAACCAGCGCGCCAATGGTGCCGAATACCGTGTAAAACAATGTAACCCAAAGTACAGAAAAGAACTGGCTGCCATCAAAAACCCGCGCAAAGTTCTCAAGCGTGAATTCGAAATTGGTTAGGATGTTATCAGCCGTCCCCGTCACTGTTGGCTCGGAACCTTCGACAGCTTCTTCCGCTGCGTCTTCATTTTCAGCACTAACTGGGAAAATGATCCGCTCATTATAACCAGGCTCTAATTGCGCAAACTCGCAGATCAGGGAAGCCGCCTGCATCTTACAGTTTTGTGGCAACTCATCTACCAACGTAACTTCTGGCGGCAGCGTATCGCTGATCACAACATCTGAAATGATCTCGGAGCGGCTGGAATTGCGTAAACGATATTCAATCCGCAACTTATCGCCCGAGCCGCGCAATGCTTCTTTCACTATGGGCGCAGGTGGACGCAGGTCAGCCAACTCGATCGGTTTAAAACTGATCCAAAAAAAATGGCAACAAGTGGCAAAACCACAACCAGCGCAACACTGATCAAAGTAGGCGCCAGAAGGCCCCAAGCAAGACGTTCTTCGCGCTTGGCCATCGGCGTTTTTGCTGTGGGACGGGTAAAGTTATCGTGCATGTTCTTGCTTCTTTGAAGGGCTCCGGCGCCAAAGCGCCGGAGCATCTCAGCTATTCTACTTTAGCCAATTCATCATTCATTGCCGCCACGGCACCTGCGGCGTCTACTTCACCGTCAAGATATTGCCGAACAACACGGTTGATGATCTGTGAGTTGATCATTTTAGAGGCAAGGCTCAATTGACCTTCTTCAACGCCCCAACGTTGCGCAACATCCAAGCCGCCCACAATCTCATCGATCATTTCCTGCGCATAAAGCTCACCCAAAGGCGCTTTGCGGTCAACGCCAACTGGCAGTTTTGACCACGCATCGATGAATTGTGTCGGATTTTCGCTTGTGCCCCGACGCACAGGGAACTTGCCCTCAGGCGCAATGCTCAAAGTTTGCGTATACCCTTGATCCATAGAATATTTCACAAATTCCATTGCCGTATCGGTATCTGCGTCTGCAGTGATGCCGAAGTAGCGAATATCACCCCAAGCTGCACCGTCAGGGTTTGATGGGCCAGCAAAGTTGGTCACCACGCCGGTTTTAGACGCAAGTTCTGGCGAAGTTGGATCATCATTGATCGTTGGTGGAGCGCTGTCACGCAAACCAGCTAACTCGTCCAAAATGAATGGCGACCAAATGATCATCGCCGCATTGCCCGAGAAGTATAATTCACGCGATTGCTTCCAATAAAGGTCACCCGGAGGGGACGCTTCAACAATAGCTTTATAAAACTCCAGCACCTCGGTTGTCTTAGCCGCATCAAGCGGCGCAAAACCTTCGTCTGAAACTGGTGAAACACCATTGGCCAGGAACACATGTTCGAGCACCTGCGACATGAAGTTCTCATCGACTTTTGTCGCCGCTACAAAACCAAACATGGACGGTGGATTGTGCAATTCGCTGAGCGCCGCTTCAACAGCTGCATAGGTAGTTGGTGCCGCCAATCCCTTATCATCAAAGAGGTCCTTGCGATAAACAATCATCTGCGTCCAGCCATCAACCGGCACAGAAGCTGTACCATCTTCAAACGCCGCCATGGCAATTGCGCCTGGTGCAAATGTGTCAACGCCGAGGTCTTCGATAACTTCAGTAGCAGCATCTGTGTCCAAAATTCCCGCTTCGGCCCATGGCAGAGCATATTGCAACGTGTGATAAATCACATCTGGCAAATCGCCAGCAGCAAATGCGGCTGTCGCGCGCGTGCCAGATCATTCTCAGAAACAGGGATGACTTCGACATCCGTGCCGGTTTCAGCCTTAAACTGTGCGGCCATCTCCTGCTGCTTAGCCAACCGTTCCGGCTGTTCCTCTGTGGTCCAAAACCGCAGACTATCCGCGTAAATGCTTGTGCATGACATCAAAACAGCAACTGCTGCCGTTGTCATAAGTGTTGACGTTTTCCTCATCTATTCCTCCCGATGATGTGGTTTGAGTGCAATTTTTGCCGCTAAGTCAGATGACGAAAGCAGCATGGGACCGTGAGACCCACGATCCAAAAAAAACGTGCGTGACCAATCTCACGCAAATCTTGCGGAGACTCCCCGCGTGCCCGGCGGATCAACAGCTCAGCGAGACGAGCCCCTGCATGTTTTGTATCCACCGCGTAAGTTGAAAGTTCAGGCGACAGCACCGCCCCTTCTGGGATGCCGTCGTAAGAAATGAGCGAAACCTCTCGCCCCACGCGCAATCCCAATGCGCGGATCGCTCCATAGGCACCGAGTGCGGCATGGTCAACTGAACAAATAATAGCGGTTGGCGGCTCAGCCAGGTTCAAAAGCTGAGACACCGCCTCCAACCCCTGCGCCTTATCAACGGCATTGAGCGAAACCAGCTGCTCATCAAATGGTAAGCCAACAGCACCAAGTCCATCCCGATAGCCTTGAAAGCGCAGCTTTGCATAGTGGTATCCCTCGCCACCGGGCACGAACCCGATCCGTCGATGGCCGAGTTGGCAAAGCGTTTCAACCGCTTCAAACATGGCGGCCTCGCCGGCAATGTCATACCAAGCACAATCGGCGATATTTTCGGTTCGGCCATAGAGCACGAATGGTATATGCGCCGCCCGCAATGCATCAATCCGCGCATCTTCGCTATATGTCCGCGGCAGAATAAACCCGTCCGCCTTACGCTCTTGCGATAGTTTTTCCAACAACCGTACCGTGTCAGCTGTGCTATCGGCAGTTGCCAACGTCAAGGTCCAATCATAAGCCGCAGAGGCTTCAGTTATTCCAGCCAAAAAGTCAGCCAAAAATGGCCTATGGCCATCATGTTCAGAAACCTGCAACACCAACCCGATGGACCGCACGCGACCTGTTTTTATGGCTTGAGCGTGGGAAAGTGGGCGGTAGGAAAGTGCAGTCGCAGCCTTGCGCACACGCAGCCGTGTTTTCTCCGAAATATCCGGATAATCATTTAGCGCTCTACTCACGGTGCTCTTGGTCAACCCAAGCGCCCGCGCGAGATCATCAATCGTGGTTCGATTGCCGATAGCATTCATCTGCACGCTCCTCCTCCATCACCGAGTAAAAGTTCCGAAACCGGTTTCGGCAAGAGGTAATTTCAAAAAAATTCGGGATCACCAAAACGCCTTGCGCGCGCGTCCAGCGCAACGGGCTAGAGGCATTCGCAGTTTTTATGCAGTTTTACAGTGGCTTAGCGCGCACCTTCACCCTTCGGGTTTGCTTTTTCCGCATGATAGCGGCCAACTTGCCGTTCACGGTGGAACACATAGATGCCGGAAGCCAAAATGATCGCAATCCCAACCCACGTCAGCGCATCGGGGAAGTCGCCAAAAACCAAATAGCCTGCCGCAGTCGCGCCAATTATCTCCAAATATTGAAACGGCGCCAACAGCCCAGCCTCGGCCCGGCGAAACGCTTCAGCAATCAGCACAAAGGTGAAAACCGACAAGCCCCCAACACCCGCAATTACCAACCAAACCCAATCCGTTTGTAGCGGTGGTGTAAGCTGAAGGTTCCCGCTTCCACCCATCACCAGGATCAAAACGATCATCACCAAAGCGGCATATAATGATGCGCCGAATTGCACGGTCATAGATGACCGCTTTTTACCCGCATACCGCAAAACAATCATGTTAAGCGCATAAGCGGTTGCTGAAAAAAGTGGAAGAATTGCCGCCCAGCCAAACTCCGAAAAGCTCGGCCGGATCACGATAAGCGCCCCGACGAGCCCAACAGCAATAGCCGCCAGCCGGCGCGGACCAACATTTTCACGCAAGATCAACCCCGCCAGCAAAGTCAGGATGAGCGGTTCCACGAAGAAAATAGCGATCGCAGTTGCAATTGGCATCACTGCAAATGCAGTCACCAGCCCCAATACACATATCACCATCAGCAATCCTGAAAGCGCCACAATCGGCGAGAACATTGAACCACGCAAATAGCGTCGCATGACAAAAGCCACGGGCAAGAAGCAAATCGCTTGCGATAAAAAGCGCCACATGGTCACTTCCACGGGTGTCATCACGCTGGTCAATACTTTGGCAAGTGTGTCGCCCACTGGCAACAATAGCATCGCCACGATCATAAAGATCATGCCCAAATTGTCGGTTACCAAGGCAACTGGTGTGTGATTTTGATTTTGCTTTTCCATATGGAGGCCACCCTACAAAATGCCATTCACAACGAATGGACAAATGGGTCCAGGCGTACAGGACGAGAACTTTGAGAAGGCGTATCGCATAACGCCATTATGTGAAGCCTAAAATTGGCTTAACTGAATTTAGGTGGCCAGGTCAACTCATGACCAGCGACAAGTTTGGCTTGGCGGTTTTTAATCCGCCTTTTCCGAGGGCATAAGCGTGAAGTAAAATTTCGTCCCCTGTCCAGCATTGGACCGACACCAGATCTTCCCATCATGCCGTTCAACAATCTTTTTGCATGTCGAAAGCCCCAACCCCGTTCCCGAATATTTTTTATCACCATCCTTGTGCAACCGCTTAAACGGCGAAAAGATCTCTTTGCTGTGCTCATCAGCAATCCCGATGCCATTATCCCTGACAGCAATGCGCCAGCGACCATTCTTTTCCGAAGCACTCACATGCACTTGCGGCACTTCGGCTTCGCAATATTTTAGCGCATTCGTGATCAAATTTTGAAAAAGTTGGGCCAACAATGGGCGATTGCCAATCACTTCGGGTAGTTCGTCTTTGGTGACTTTTGCACCGCGCTCTTCAATCAAAATGCTGAGATTGTGAACCGCGTCGTCAAACGCTGTCTCTAGCTTCACAGGCTCAAATGTAACGTCACCACCTGATACCTTGTTATATTCATCAAGCGTATCAATAAGCTCCTGCAGCCGTTTTCCCGAAATCTCCAAATGATCGCAATATTCATCTAAGCTGCCATATTCTTCATTGTCGACTGCATTAGAAATTAAACCACTAAAGCCCCGCATCAATTGGATTGGTGCCGACAAATCATGCACCAACATCTGGGCAAAGTTTTTCAGCGCTTGTCGTTGTTCCTCGATTTGCTGTTGTAGTGAAACTTTCTCAATGGCATTGCGCACCACACGTTGAACAGACCCTGTTTCAAGATCGCGCTTCACAATATAGTCGGACGCACCACGCTTAAAAGCTTCGGAGGCTACATTTTCATCGCCACGTCCCGTCACCATAACAATCGGCAAAAAGGGATATTTTTTTATTGAGTTCAGACACGCCCTCCAAGCCATCAAGCCCCGGCATTCGGTAATCCAAAAGCACGCAATCAAATAGTTGCTGATCACAGGCCGCCAAGGCTTGCTCCATGTCCTCGGCTTCTGTCAATTTGCAGTCAAAGTTGCCGCCAACAAAGGCACGCCTTATTTGTTTGCGGTCGCCCAAATCGTCGTCAGCAACCAAAATTGAAAGCTGTTGTGGTGACATTTATGCGCTCCTATTCGGGCAGCTCCACGAGCCGCCAATAAATATCGATCATGCTCACCAGATTTAAAAAGTCCTGTCCCGCAGTTTCCTTTACAATATACCCCGCGACATTCAGATTGTAGGCGCGAAGTATATCTTCAGCGCTTTTTGAGGTGGTCAGAATAAAAATGATACTGTTTTTGAGGTCTTCATCTTTGCGGATTTCCGTTACCAGCTCAATGCCATCCATGCGCGGCATATTGATATCGATCAACAAAATATAGGGTTTAGGCGGCTTTTCATAACCATCCACGCCGCGCAACATATCCAACGCTTCTTTGCCATCCTGTGCCCTTAAGATCGGATTGACGACTTTGACACGCGAGAATGCACGGATGCTGATTTGGCATCGCATCATCATCCTCAACCAAAAAAAATGTTCAGTGGCCTGATGCCCTCTTCGCTAACCAGCGCGTCTGCCATTTTTCTTCCTTGATCCCATTTGCTTTTGCTCCTTCGGCCAAAGAAAGCGGAACGTCGCTCCCTCCCCGGGCTTGGACTCTACTTGGATGCTGCCGCCAAAATGTTGCAAATTTTTGCGCACCATAGAGAGCCCAATTCCGCTGCCCTCAACACGGTCTCGCGGCCGCAAAGTTTGAAACATCTTGAATATCTTTTCATGATATTCCGGGGCAATGCCCGGGCCGTCATCGCAAACCGAAAAACAATAATGCTCTCCCCAATCTTCAACTTTCACCTCAATGGTGCCTGCTTCCTTATCGTGATGCTTAATGGCGTTGGAGATCAGGTTCATAAAAATGTGCTGCAAAGGCATCCGGTTCACCCTGATTTTTTCAAAGTCCGGGCTCACTTCAAGGGTGAACTGTTTGGGAACTTGAGAAAGCAATCCAACATCATGCAGCAAAGTGTCGCCGCGGATCATCTCAGCATAACTATCGTCCAATTTCCGACCGATTCCTGAGAACTCCAAAAGATCATCAAGCAGCTTTTCCATTCGCAGAACTCGACCGCGCAGCAAATCCATATTCTCGCGGGTCTCGTCATCAAAGTGGCCCGACAAATCTTCTTCCAGCCAACGAGAGGCATTGAAAATAACACGCAGAGGCGCTTTTAAGTCATGCGAGGCGACATAGGCAAAACTATCAAGTTCTTCGTTGCTCCGTTCCAGCGCCTCAATCAAATTTTCGCGCTCTTGATCGGCTCTTTTGTCCAGCGTAATGTCACGCTGGATTGTGCCGAAATGTGTTGTTTTTCCGTCGTCATCCCTGATCGGAACAAAGCTCGCATGCACCCAATATTCCTGCCTTTCCTTGGTATAATTGATCATCTCACACGTGAACGCCTTGTCTTGCCCTAAGGCGTCTTGCAGTGCTTCAAGTACTTCCGGATCCGTCTCGCGCCCATACAAAATGCGCAGGGTCGCTCCAATTAATTCCTTTGACGAATAGCCCGTGATTTTTTCCGCTGCCTCGTTGGCAAAAACAATCTTGGGGTTCTCCACGTCCGCTTCGGTGATCAACACGAGTTCGTTTGAGGTTTCCACTGCCAGCTTTAGCAATCGCAATTGCAGCTCAGTTTCCTTCCGCAAAGTAATATCGCTCAAACTGCCTGCCATGCGGGTAGGATTTCCTTCGTCATCCCAAATGGCCTGCCCTTTCGCCAAGAACCAGCGCCATGTGCCCGATTTAACCTTCAGCCGATATTCAATCTCAAACGGTGTTTTTTGATAAAGGTGATCATACAAAACAGCCAGCGACCGATCACGGTCGTCCTCATGCAATCGTTCGGACCAGCCATCAAACTGATTGCCAAATTCATCAGGCTCAAAGCCCAACAGTTCCTTAAACCTGTCTGAATACATCACTTCGCCAGTTAAAACATTCCAGTCCCACATGCCATCGCCTGCTCCGCGCCACCCTAGTTTCATGGCCTCTTCACTTTCGAACAGCTTTCGCTGGGTGGTTTTGAGTAGATGTACAAATACAGCTGTTATCCAAATCGCAATGATGGCAAGCAACCTGTTGATCGCTTCAGATTCTCGATCGGCCACAAACTCGATCGTGCTGACATACCCCACAAACACCAAAGCCGATGCGACCCCGGCAAATACAAACGCCACCTTTGGGCGATAAAATAACAGGCTGCAAAAAACCAGCGGCACATAGGAAACGCCAGCCGACAATCCCCCGGCATAGATCATGTCGAACAACAAAACGCCAAAGCAGAGCAAGGCGGGAAACCACAAGGGCACTGAAGAAAAGGCCGGGGCTCGCAGCCGCCAGCTTAGATTTAAAATGCCAATACTTAGAAGCACAAACCCACTTGAGGTGTGCAGCGGCATGCGTGTGAGTTCGCCCCAGCTATAGCCGCGCTCTTCGCCAACAACGTAGCCAATCAGGGCCAAAACAGCTAAACCAAGCACCAACAGGCCGAGCACCTCGGTGGCCAAACGCGTGGCGTTTTTGTCGGGAAAACGCAAAAGCGTCAGCAGCGCAGCGGCAGAAAGCAGAAAACAAAACGAAGTATTTGGCGCCATCCGACCGGGATTCGCTGTGGGCTTGTTGATATAGCCCTCCACAAATAATTCATCGAGACCGAAATTCACGCCAAACAAATATTGATAAAAGGTCGCAAAGCCAATCAGCCCGGCAATACCTGCGGCTAACATCCCAAGCGATTGCCACCCTGCGGTTAAAGCCAGTAGCGCAATCCCCGCCAACGTAAAGCATAGTGCGGCATTATATTGCATTGGGTCGGTGCCAGGCGAAATCTGGAAAAAAGCCGTAGTCTGCGCATGCCACGACCAAATGATAAGGCCGCCCAACACTGTCAACAAGCCACCCGTAATAACCCCTGCGAAGGGGGTGCCGGTAAAAACCCGCGCCTCTTGTTGCTGGGGCAAGTTTCTGTTTATCAGCATCAAGGATTTGCTCAAATCTCTTGCCCGCTCTCCAGTAAACAGGAGAACCAAACTCAAAATCGCAAGAAAGCGGATGATGTGCGACGCCCACCAAGAAAGATTCCACGGCTCGGACACAACAAACAAAAGGCTGGACAGGCAAAGCAAAAAGCAATGCGTCGCCAAAATCATATAGTCGGGCTCACCAGTGCTGCTCCGCTTTTTAACAAAGTAAACACAAGCTGCAAGAAAACCGATTGCGCCAACCGTATTGAGAAAATCTGATAGCCGCGAATAACCGTCAGCTTCTAGCATTGGCGGCATCGAGGTTGAGTAAACGATGATAAACACCGTCACCAATAAGGGAAGCAGGATGCCCCAAAAAGGAACCATGGTGGAAATACGATTGTTGCGAAGGGGCAACCAAACACATGAAAGAAAAATTCCGCCGACCAAGGTCGCGATTGAGGTGAGCCATGCTAAATTGTTGCCGCTTGAAAGCGACGCATGAAACAGGGCCAACGCGCCCATTGCGCCCAGCGCGGCGGCAACCCAATTCAGCTCATACTTTTCAACAGCCAATACTTCACGCGTCACGATAAGGCTGGCAAGTATAAGCAGCGCAGCCAATGCATCGACAACTTCTAGCGTTGCATAGGCAAATGCGCTCTCAAAGGTCAAATCTTGAAATATTGCAATAAGAATGGCGATGCCCAAAATGGGCAATGCATATAAAAACAGCTGACTGTAAAACCGATATTTTAGTAGAACCATTCCTCCGCCTTGGTTGATGCGGTCTTTTTGCTCTCAAATTAATCTAATAAACGCAGCTTACACACGATCGCACAAAATATATGAGCAACAAAGCGCGCGATCTAAAAATTACGCAGCCCTAGGCTTGCGGATAAGTTGGTTGATTTTTTTGATAGTGCTCAGGATCTCCGCGCTTTAACAAACAGGCAACAGGGTCAAATTTTTCCAGCTGGATCAGGGTTTCATCCGAATATGATCCACTTAAAAATAACACTGGAAACCCTGCTTGCATAGAATGCACATATTCTGCGAATTCGGTGCCTTTGCCGTCGGGTAGATTCAAATCAGTGATCACGGCTGCGTATCTATTTGGGTCAAAGGCTGCTTTGGCTTTTTCAATGCTCTCAGAAACATCGAGTATAATGCCAAATTGTTGCATATATAGCGCCGCCATTTTGGCTGCGTCAGCGTCATCTTCTAGATATTGAACCAGAAGTTCATCAGATTGCGTTTCCTTCATGTTTCTTTCCCTAAAGACTAGCGTTAAGTTGCGCCCTTCTCCCGTTAAGTCGGAATTCCGTGAACCCGATAATCCCACAACGCACAATTTCGATTAACCTTCACGCGCCAAACTGAAATCAATTTCTACTTCAGTTCCCATCGTATGTTGTTCTGCATTACCAACGCGTTGCAAGATAGTTACATTATAAGTATTATTATTCAATGCCTTGTTAACGAAACTCGTTTCTGGCCAAAAGACGACCGCCCAAAGCGGCGTAACCGCACGCACCACAATGAAGCCAACCAGAATAGTTGGCCACATCGCACTTTCCTCTAAGTAGTGTGCCGCGTAGTTGAGAGATTTACCTAGCGCAATCCCAGCCCCACCTGGGGCAGGCAGGGTGGCGCAATTTCAATTGGGTTTTTAAACCGGGTTACGCACCACATGAACGGCACAATGGGCGTGCCGCACAACGCGACTGGCTGTCGAACCAAGAAAATAATCTTGCAGGCCGGGTTTATGCGAACCCAGCACAATACAATCAATCTCATTTTCAACTGCGTAATCTATAAGGGTGCGCGCGCCATGTCCTGAGAGCAAAACTGCATGCGCGTTAGGAACCCCATGCACGCGTTTTTCCAATTCTTCGCGTGCATCAGCTTGCAAAGCTTTAATGGCGTCATCGCCGATAAAGGCCTTTGCTGTGCCCTGCAGAGCCTCATGCACGTGGAGGGCAAAAATCTCACCATTTTCAGCCAACAGTTTTTGCGCAATATTTAAGGCCGATTTGCCAATGCCATGCTCCAATGACATCGCAACCAAGATCTTTTTATACATTTCGTTTCCTCCCACATCTAAAGCGACGATCCTACAATAGCAGTCTATTGTCGCAAAGTGAGCACGTCCAGCGCTGATCCGGATGTAGGGCGGCGCTAGCCTTTAACCGCACCACTGCCCAAATCAGCCACCATAAAACGCTGGATCAACAAAAATAGAACCGTAATTGGCAGGCCTGATAATATAGCTGCGGCTGCGAAGTCGCCCCATAGGTAACGTTGTTCATAAAGATATTGTCGCGCGCCTACTGCCAAAGTCATTTGATCAGTATTGCGCAGCAGAACCGACGCCACAGGATACTCATTGATCAAAAAGATAAATGAGAGCACAAAAACCACCGCCAAAATCGGCATCGACAGGGGCAGGAAGATATAGCGAAAGGCCTGCCAGGGCGATGCACCATCAATCATGGCCGCTTTATCCAATGCGGGATCAACGCTGTCGAAATATCCCTTAATCGTCCAAATGTGCAATGTGATGGCTGAGAGATAGCTTAAAATCAGGCGGGGTGACTGTCGATCCCCAGCCAGGGAACAACCCGACCTAGCGCATCGAAAATCGCATAAGCGGCAATCACGGTTAGCGCCGCCGGGAACATCTGCACAATCAGCAAACCATCCAACAAACCTGCGCGTCCTCGAAATTTCATGCGCGCAAAAGCGTAAGCTGAAGTTGTCGATAGCGCCAGCACCCCAAATGAGGCGATGGTGGCCACCTTCACCGAATTCCAAAGCCATAGCAACACCGGATAAGGTGGCTCGATCACCGTGCCATCTGCGCGAGTATAATCGAAACCAAATGCCAACGCCCAATGTTCCAGCGTTGGGTTCTCAGGAAAAATACTCCCGGTGGAAAAATTGCCTTCGCGGAATGAAATTGATAGCACCATCAAAAATGGGAACATGATGAGTGCGATGAACCCAATTAAAAATGCATGGGCGAAGATTTTCCGAATAAATAGCGAGCGTCTGTTTTCGACCATCATGCGCGTACACTCCGGCGGGCGGCAAATTTTTGCATCGCGCGATAATTAGCGTAAGCAATGATGCCCGTTATGATAAAAATCAAAGTAGATATTGCGCCGGCTAAACCAAAGTCCTGGCCTGAATTCTGGAAAGCAATTCTGAAGGTAAAGGAGCCCAAAAGGTCTGTAGATCCAGCTGGAATGATCGTGCCCGGAATATCCGGACCGCCGCGTGTCAATAAAAGCACCAAAACGATATTGTTAAAATTGAATGCAAAATTCGCGATCAATAGCGGCACCATCGGTGGGAAAATCTGTGGCAAAGTGATCGCAAAAAAAGTTGCGGATCGGGCCGGAGTTTTCCAGTGCCGCCGCCTTGAAATGGTCCCGTGGCACCGCTTGCAAAAACCCCGCGGCCAGCAACATCCAGTACGGGAAGCCCAGCCATGTGTTCACCAGCAATAACATTGCGCGAGAAAGCATTGGGTTGGTGAACCAGTCCGGCGCAATGCCGAATAAACTGCTCAGGATCAGGTTGATTTCACCAAAATTCTGATTGAAAAGCCCACGGAAAACCAAAATAGAGATAAAAGCAGGTACTGCATAGGGCAGGATGAGCAAAACCTTATAGACGCTCTTAAACGCCAAATGTTCCCACTGCAAAATCATCGCGAGAAAAGTGCCGACGGCTGAGGTAAAAACCATTGAGAGAAAAGCAAACACGCAAGTCCAGATAAAGATCTCGACCATCGGTTGACGAACGCCATCGGCAAACAGAACTTTCTTGAAATTTTCAAAGCCAACACCAACAGGCCAGCCGGGCGTTAACAATTCGCCTTCAGCGTTTTCATAAAAACCGACTTCGTGATTGGGTTGAAGTTTTGTTCCATCAGCGCCAAGCAAAACATCATCATCAGTCAGCGTATAAAACGCGCTTGAGCTCGCAAAGGTGCGCAGCCCCGCCATGGTCAATTCTCCGCCACCAGGCACTTCGACAATTAAATCTTGTAATGTTGAGCGGTTTTTGATCGTCTCTTTGACGCCAAGCAAATCTGCTGGCGCGTCTTGCGCGGCCCGCGCCGTCAACCGACTTTGATTGGCCGACGTCATGGGATCCGTGATCAGGCCCGGCCGTTCTTCATACGGAGGAAAATAGAGCCGCAAATCCTTTGTGAGGGAAAAAGGGCGTTCGCTATTGGGCTGCTTCACCATTTGCCCTAAATGATATTGCTGCACCCGCTCGAAAGATAAAATATTGCTAGCGCTATAATTTGTGAAGCCAATACCTGAGGTATAGAGAACTGGCAAAACGATAAATATCGCGACAGCCGCCACCCCGGGGAAAACGAAGCGCCAAGTGTAAAAACGCGCCCAACCAAAAAGCACAACGATGGCAATGCCCAGGCTAAAACTGACCACCGCAAAAATGGGTTCACCCGCAACATAAAGACCAAAAACAATATAGAGAAAACACACGGCAACTACGGTTAAAAGTGCGCGTGCCAATACCGGCTTTGCCTTGGAGATAAATGTTGAACGCCCCGTGCGGCGATCGCCAAATACATCTGCGACGACGGAGTTATTTGAACCGGTCATGCCCTGGCCTCCAAATCGAAGCGCGGCACCATTTTGCCGCGCTTCTGAAGTTGTGGATTAGTCTGCCAAAATTCGCGTTTCAGCGCCAGACAAAGCTTCCTCAACGGAGGATTGCCCATTGGTGATCGAACGCAACGCTGGCTCCATGGCGGCCCAAAATTTACCCATTGCAGGGATCGAAGGCATCGGTACGCCGTTTTGCGCATTCACCAAAGTGGCCGCGATGTTGGCATCGCTTTCCACTTCTTTGGCAAAGCTCTTCGACGTCACAGCACCCAGTGGCACATCGTCATTGACAGTTTTCAGGCCCGCATCGGTTAGCATATAGCTTTCGATGAATTCCTTCGCGATGTCCTTGTTGGGGCTAGCCGCATTCACAGTCGCCGCCAAAACGCCAACAAATGATTTTGAAGGATTGCCGCCAACTGATGGCACAGGAGCGACGCCAAAATTAATACCTGATTGTTCAAGGTTCGACCAAGCCCAAGGGCCATTGATCACCATAGCGGTCTCGCCTTTATTGATGGCCGCATCCATCACACCGTAATCGACGCCCTTGGGCATCACGCCCTCGTCGATCAAGCGTTTGATCATGGACGCGCCTGCAATCGCGCCCCCCGTTGGCAACGCCAGTCTGGCTCGCGTCGTATGCCCCATCGCTCTTTTCAAATGCATAGCCGCCGCCAGCCATAAGCAGTGGGAAGGAGAAGTATGTATTGTTGTAATCCCACATGATTGGGTGCTCAACACCTTCAATTTCCAAGTTAGCAATTTCTTCAAAGCTGCTTGGTGGCGTGGCGACCAAGTCCTTGTTGTAGATCAAGCCTACCGCTTCGACGGCCATTGGATATCCCCAAACTTTGCCGTCAAAAGTCACTGCATCCCATGCAAAATCAAATGTATTTTCGCGCACCGCCTGGCTTGGATCGACCGGTGAAATCAACCCACCCGCGGCCCATTCGCCAAAGCGATCATGCGCCCAGATAAAAATGTCTGGCCCTTGCCCGTTCGCGGCAGCTTGCTGGAACTTATCGGTAACGCTTTCTGGGTGTTCCACAACAACTTCAATGCCAAGCTCCTCAGTGAACCGCTGACCCACTTCCGCCAAGCCGTCATAGCCTTTGTCGCCATTGATCCAAATAACAAGTTTCCCCTCCTCCAAGGCGAAACCTGGCATCGTTGACGCCGCAGAAATAACCAACGCACTCGCGGCCATTTTCAAGATATTTTTCATGTTAAAAGTCCTCCCGACTATTGAAATGCTGCTTAACGCAAAGCAGCGAAAAAGGCCTGTTGGCCGTCAAGTTCAACGCTCTTGCCATTGAACTCAAATCTAAATCCGTGATCATTTAGTGCGTCCACTGTCCATTTTTCCGGCACAGTAAACTTCGCTTTTTCTTGTGAGAGATTGAACACACACAAAATACGCTGCCCGCCCTGCTCACGCACAAAAGCAAGACCTTCATGGTCCCAAGTCAAAAACGAAATATCGCCGTGAACCAAAGCGTCGAACTGCTTGCGAAACGCCATAAATCGCTTGAACTGCGCATGGATGCTGTCGTCTTTTGCGCTTTGCGTAAGGGCCGATTTCGCCATATGTTCCGGCGCGACCGGCAGCCAAGTTTTATCGGCAGTGGAAAAGCCGCCATTCATACCATCGTCTTGCCACGCAAAAGGTGTCCGACAACCATCGCGCCCTTTAAATTCCGGCCAAAAACGGATGCCATAGGGGTCCGTCAAATCCTCGAATTGCAACTCCGCTTCCGTAAACCCGAGCTCGTCGCCCTGATAGAGGCACACAGAGCCTTTAAGGCTAAGCAGAAGCGCACCCGCTAATTTTGCAAATTGATCTTTGTCTTTTGCTTTGTCGGCCCATCGAGTCATATGCCGGTTGACGTCGTGGTTTGAGAACGCCCAACAAGGCCAGCTTTTCCCGCCGCCAAACTCTTGCGACGCATTTTCGAACTGCATGATACAGTCTTGGAAATGGGCCGCCGAAAAATCCGGGCCAAGCATATCGAAGGAATAACACATATGCAGCCGCTCTTCGCCTGCGGTATATTCAGCCATCGTGCGCAAAGAACGGTCTCCATCGCCAACTTCGCCTACGGATGAAGTGCCTGGATATTCATTCAGCAACGCGCGAAACTTTTGCAAAAAGGCGATATTTTCCGGCCGTGTTTTGTCGTAAACGTGCTGCTGAAATCCGTAAGGGTTGAGATCGGGGACATCATTCGATGGTCCGCCGCGCATCGGCGGATTATCGCGCAATTGCTGATCGTGTACATAGAAATTCACCGTATCGAGACGGAAGCCATCAACATCCCGGTCCAGCCAGAAACGCACTGTCTCAAGCAACGCATGCTGCACATCTTCATTGTGAAAATTCAGATCAGGCTGGCTTGGCAAAAAAAATTGTGTAAATAATATTGGCGCCGTTTTGGGTCCCAGCTCCATGCAGGACCGCCAAAAACAGATTGCCAATTTGTAGGTGGCGTACCATCGGGTCGCGCGTCTGCCCAAACATACCAATCCGCCTTGTCATTCATTCGACTTTGGCGCGATTGTTCAAACCATTTGTGCTGATCAGATGTGTGTGAAAGCACTTGATCGATCATCACTTTAAGGCCCAATTTGTGGGCGCGCGTGGTCATTTCATCAAAATCCGCAAGAGTTCCAAAAACCGGATCGACATCGCAATAATCAGAAACGTCGTAACCCATATCCTTCATGGGGGAAGTGAAAAATGGCGAGAGCCAAATCGCATCGACACCAAGGTCCGCGATATAGTCCAGCCGCTGGGTTATGCCCTTAAGGTCACCAACGCCATCGCCATTGCTGTCCTGAAAAGAGCGCGGATAGATTTGATAAATAACAGCACCGCGCCACCAATCGCGCAGCGAACCAGTTCGCTTGTCCGCACCCAATTCTGAACTATCCAACGTCATCGCGTTTGTCATCAGCGCCATTCCTCCTTTGCACTTGGCGTGTGCCGCCTTCAATCTATGAAAGCGCTTTCAACAAACAAAATAATTGGCATTTCTGTCAAGACAAATTTTTACGGATCCAAATGGAGCATGAAATATGTTATAGGCATAATTTTTATTAAGTATCTGTTTTTGTTGATTTTATATACAGGAATTGGCACCAAACTTCTTGGCAGGATAAAATCGACTTGCCAAGTTGGCGATTTAAAAATATGAGTTATCAAGGAAAGCGCTTTCATAATCTGCAGAAGGATTGCGCTTTTTTACGCCAAATGGGATTCGATAGAAAAAGGAGGGTGGCGTGACAAATCTAAAAGCACTTGCTGCACATCTCGGTCTATCGCAGGCGACTGTTTCCCGCGCGCTCAATAATTATCCTACAGTAAGCGAGGCCACTCGAGCCAAAGTGCTCGACGCGGCAAAGCAATTGAACTATGTGCCAAATTCAAGCGCTCGGCGCTTGGCAACTGGCCGCGCCGATGCCATCGGCATTGTGCTGCCACAACAGGATGACTTGCTGGTTGACCCTCACTTTGCAGATTTTTTGGCCGCCTTCACCAAACAATTATCGACATTTGATAACGATGTGGTGCTCACCGCAACTGATAGCCCTGAAACCTATCGCCGGTTCGCCGAGATCGGCAAGGTTGATGGATTTGTTATTTCCGCACCGAAGTCCAACGACGAACGTATCGCAGCCCTTTCAAAGCTGAACTTCCCGTTTATTGTGCATGGGCGCTGCGAAACTGACCTGCCTTATGGCTATTTCGACATCGATAATGAAGGCGCATTTTACGATGCTGCGAAGCTGCTTTTGCAGCTGGGCCATCGACGGATAGGTCTTTTGAACGGGGCGAAGGAGTTGACCTTCGCAAAACAACGTCGCGCCGGCTATCAACGCGCACTCAAGGAATTCGGGCTCACAGAAAAACCCGAATTGGTTTTTCATGCGCCAATGACTGAAGAACATGGCTATCGCCACGCAGAAAAACTTCTCAATTTGTCTGAACCACCAACCGCCTTTCTATGCTCTTCAACATTGGTGACAGTTGGCGCGCAACGTAGGATCCGCGAAATGGGCCTTCAGATCGGTTCAGACATTTCAGTAATCACCCACGATGATGGCCTTTCCTCTCTGAAAACAGAGAATTTTTCGGTGGCGCTCACAGTCACACGCGCGCCCATACGAGACGCCGGTGCAGAAATAGCCAAAATGATCATGCAATTGATCGGTGGTACGCCAATCGACCAGCTGCAGAAAATCGTGCCTGTAGATCTGATCGTGCGCACCTCAACAAATGCGCCAAAGGAATGATTCAATGACTGAACTGCAAAAAGTGCTTCAAATTCGCAATTTAAAGAAGAATTACGGTAATGTTGAAGTGCTCCATGACATTAACTTAGACATGGACAAGGCAGAATTCTTGGTGCTTCTCGGCCCCTCCGGATGCGGCAAGTCAACTTTGTTGAATTGCATCGCCGGTCTCGAAACGATCAATGAGGGCCAGATCAGTATCGGCGCCAAGGACATGACACAAACCCCTCCGGGTGAGCGCGATATAGCAATGGTGTTCCAATCATATGCGCTTTATCCCACCATGAATGTGGGTGAAAACATCACATTCGGTATGAAAGTGCGGGGCATCAGTAAATCTAAGCAAAAACAAGAACTGGAACGGGTCGCAGAAATACTGCAGCTGGAAAAGTTATTGGATCGCAAGCCAAGTGCACTTTCCGGCGGCCAACGCCAGCGCGTCGCGATGGGCCGCGCCTTGGTGCGCAATCCCAAGCTCTATCTTTTTGATGAGCCACTTTCCAACCTTGACGCCAAATTAAGAGTTGAAATGCGCGCAGAGATTAAAAGCCTGCATCAGCGCGTCAATGCCTCCATTATTTATGTCACCCATGATCAAGTTGAAGCCATGACATTGGCAACGCGCATTTGCGTCTTGCGCGATGGTGCTGTTCAACAGATCGGCACGCCAGAAGACATTTATTATCATCCGGCCAATACCTATGTAGCCAATTTTATGGGGTCTCCCCCAATGAACCTGCTGACTGCACATAAAAACGATGCGCAGACCATTTCGCTTGCCGGTGAAACGACGTGCAGCCTTGATCTGAACAGCGAAATTCCCGATCAATTTTTACTTGGCATTCGGCCCGAAGATGTAAACATTGTGGCGGCTGACGCAGGGCAATTAAGCGGCCCCCTCACCGTTGAAACCGTGGAAAAAACCGGTTCCGATACATTCGTGACCACCACACTTAACAATGATAAGTTTATTATCCGCGCGGCAGCCCGTAGTCGAATTAAAGAAAATGATATGTTCAACATCACCTTTAATAAGGAGGCCGTGACCATTTTCGACCAGCAAAGCGAACAGCGCATACCGTTTTAATATGCGCTAGAGCTTATGCCGCGACCGGCCTTCAGTCTGCAGCCCAGCCTGCAAATGCTCGATGCATTTTGGATAGGGGATGCGATTTGATCCATCATCGTTAATGATTCATTACCCCCACAAAACGCCAATTCCGGACCGCATGGACACAACCCGCGAACGCATAAGCCCTTGAATTTATGAACAATTAAATTCGGCAACCTAAGCCGCTGCGGACGCCACGACGACCCCAGCCTGCAAGGCGTTGGGGGCGATCCAAACACCAATCCAAAATGCCGATTATTGTCTAGGCATTTCGTTAATTGTTGCCTGCCTAAAGTCATCCATGTCTTTGTATTAGGTAACATTATGAAAAAACCGAGCTGGTTAGCCCCTGTTTTAAGAGCGCTCGCAGTTGCGATCATTTATGGCGCTTTAGGCAAATTAGGCAGCGCCTTGGCCATCCCCCCCGGTTATGCCACGCTTATTTGGTTACCTTCTGGAATTGCCCTTGTGGCCGTCCTGCTGTTCGGCTCCTCGATGATCCCAGGTATCATTCTTGGTTCCGTGTTGGTGAACTTCTCACTAGATTCCGAAAGCGCCACGCTGCTTGAAACGGTGCAGGCACTCACCATTCCACTTTTGATTGGTCTAGGGGCGGCGGCACAAGCTATGTTTGGCGCATGGGCCGTAAAAAAGTTCGCAGGCTTTCCAAACCCTCTTAATGAAGAGCGAAACATCATCTTGTTTTTGCTATGGGGTGGGGCCATCGCAACCTTGGTGAACTCAATCTGGTCACCTACAGTTCTGCTTTATTTTGGCGGGATCGGTTTTAGCGAATATTTCATTACCATGGGCACCTGGTGGACAGGTGATTTTGTTGGCGTTGCCGTTGCTGCCCCCATTTTATTGGTTTGGACGAAACCGGGCCAAGGAGACTGGCAGCGCCGCGCCTTTGCCGTAACAGGATGCATTGCCCTTGCTTTTTCGATCACAGTGATCATCGTTGCCGCAAATATTGATTGGCAAAGACAGCGTTTGCAGCTTCAATTCCAATCCGTCGCGGATCTGGCGGGCGCTTCAATCACCGAAGCGTTTAAAGACCACGCCGAAGTTCTACAATATTACGAAGGCTTTGCGGCCACATCACCGGACTTCTCGCGACAAGATTTTGCACAATTTAGCGAACGTTTCCTCGCCAACTTTGAAAGCCTGACGGCCCTCACCTGGCAACCCTATATTCGTCATAGCGAACGGTATTATTTTGAGGCGAAAATGCAGGCGGCAGGATACCAAGATTACCAGATTGTTCAGCCAGATGCCGAGGGCAAAATGGTGCCAGCGGAAACCCGCGCTGACTATGTGCCTGTAAAGTTTGTCGAACCCTTTGAGCCAAACAAGATAAGCCTCGGGTTTGATGTAGGGTCCCACCCTGCACGTCGTATTGCCTTTGAAAAGGCTATCGAAACAGGCGACCTTGTGGCCACTCAACGCATCAAATTGATTTTAAAAAACGAAACCCAAAATGGCGCGCTTGCCTATCTGCCATTTATGAGGGTGGAGAAGTGCCACCAAACGTGCAGGAGCGGCGCGAGAAAATCAAAGGCTTTATGGTGGCGGTGTTCCGCGTTGGCGACATCACATCCGCTGCCATTGCAGACTTCAACGACACACCATTTATCGTGCAGCTAACCGATCTTTCTGCCCCGGCACAAGAGCAGTTTCTATATGAAAGCGCCGCCGACGACGATGGCGTGCGCCAACTTGACGAAAAGGGCATATTTGGCGGCGCGATCAATTTGACGCAGCAATACCCAATCGAATTTGGCGGCCGCCAATGGCGCGCGGAGATTTATCCAACACAAGAATTTGTTGCAAAGACCCGCCATCAAACTCATGGTTGATCATGGTTGCCGGGCTCGCCTTTACAACCGCAGTGGGCGTGTTCGTCTTGTTGATAAGCGGACGTCATGATCGACTTAACAGGCTCGTTGATGAACGCACCAGCGAACTGGAGCAAAGTGGACGGCGTTTGCGCCAAGCCCAGCACATCGCGCGCATGGGCAGCTGGGAATTTGATGTTGAACACGACAACTTCTGGTGTTCGGATGAGGTGCTGGAGATTTTGGGACTGGAGGAAATTCCAGAGCAACGTGCGGTCGACTTCCTTTCAGAACTGGTTCCTGAAAATGAACGCAAGATGGCGCGAAAGAACTTGCGCATTGAAAGCCTTCGAAAGGGGCCTGTCAGCTTCAGTCATATTGTGATTTGCAAGGATGGTACAGAAAAAGACATTATGCAGCATGTTGAGTTGCTGCTTGAGAATGACCAACCCAAAACTATAGTGGGCACGGTTCAAGACATCACGGAGATGCGCAAACTTGATCGGTTAAAAACAGAGTTTGTGGCGACGGTAAGCCATGAACTGCGCACGCCGCTCACGTCTATCAAAGGATCGATTGGCATCATTAATGGCGGGGTTATTCCCGGCATCCCGGATAAGGCCCGCAACCTGATTGCGATTGCGCATGCCAATTGCAACCGTCTCGCCAGTTTGGTTGATGACCTTCTCGACATAAACGGCATCATGTCCGGAAATTTGGTATTGCGGCCGACAAATGTCGATTTAGAAGCCTTAATCCAGCAATCAATCACGCTCAACAAAGCTTATGCGGAGCAACATCGTGCGACACTTGCACTCGAATTTTGTGAGCCGAGCCTAAACCTAAATGTTGATGAAGCCCGCCTTATGCAGGTAATTACAAACTTGTTGTCGAATGCGTCAAAATTTTCCGCTGATCCCGGTGAAGTTAGGATTCGGGTGGAGCGAGTCGATGGCGTGGCAAAAATTTCGGTGAGTGACAATGGCAAAGGGGTGCCAGACGCCTTCAGGTCAAAGATTTTCGCACGCTTCTCACAAGCCGATAGTTCCACAACGCGTGAAAACGGCGGGACTGGTCTTGGGCTCTATATTTCGAAAGAAATCGTAGATGCAATGAAGGGAGAAATTGGCTTCTTGTCCAATGACAATGAGGGCACAACCTTCTTTGTAAAATTGCCTTTGAACGACTTGGAGCACGTTGCATAACGGCAATAGGCGCGCCAGCAGGCAAATGGTTGCGACCACATATCCCGGCTCAAATCGGCAACTTCACCGTGCGCAACCTCACGGCTCCATGATCCCTCACCTAAACAGCGAATAACAAAGTGTTTCGGGCCCGCGACCCGGCAAAGGCGGGCTAAAGGCATTACCTGCGACATCAAAACTATTTATCTTTTTCGCATTTGTTGCTATTTTGTTCTTATGAGCATACAACAATCTTTTGGACAGGTTTTCCCCCTTTCGACTGGCCGCGCCCATGAAGTGTGCGGTCCCGCACGGTATGGTTTTGCCGCAATGATGGCTGGGCAATTGGATGGCCCTATCTTGTGGTACGTACCGCTGGCAGTCAGAACAACTCCACCCCTTAGGCCTTGCTCCTTTTTACGATCCAGCGCGCGCCATCATGGTGAAGTGCAAAGACCAAGCTGAAATTCTGGCACGTCGGAAGACGCGTTGCGATCTGGCGCGGTGAGCTTTGTCGTGGCTGAATTGCCTGAGCCTATAGACTTTCGCCAAGGTCGCCGATTACAACTTGCCGCCAAGGACGGGAATATTGCTGGGCTGTTTATGATTCAAAATGATGCGGGCAACAATGCGGCCCACACCAGATGGAACTGCCAGCCTAAATTTGATTCTTCAGACTCGACTCTACAGAGTTGGTCGCTTATAAAGAACAAAACAGGAACACTAAAGAGTTGGGAGGTGCGCTGGCATGCAAAAACGCGTCGTGTCATTGTGGTTTCCGAAACTGGCGAGCAACCGCGTCTTGCGCCAAAGGCCGGTTGATGCGCCATTCGCACTTGTTCACCATGAACAAAATACAGACCGCATTTATTGCCTAAATAAACAAGCCATGGCCCATGGGCTTTATGTGGGCATGAGCTATTCAGATGCCCGCGCCTTCTGCCCAAAATTGATCAGTGAGCCCGCGAACCTTATCGCGGACCAACGTTTTTTTATACGCCTTGGCCAGATGGGCACGGCAATATTCACCATGGGTTGGGCTTAACGGGCATGATGGATTATTGCTCGACATTAGCGGTTGCGCCCATTTATTTGGCAACGAAAACAATATGCTCAAGCAAATGCATCAACGCCTCACCCAATCAGGTCTCGACCTGCATATTGGGATTGCGGATACAATCGGCGCAGCCTGGGCGATCAGCCATTATGCCTCCAAAGATATGATTGCCCCTGCTGGGGAGACGATGGCGTCTATTCAAAGCTTACCCATTGCAAGCCTCCGCCTAAGTGAAAAGGACGTGATAAGTTTTAGGCGGCTGGGCATCAACACAATCGAGCAAATGCTGGCCTTGCCTCGCAAAAATATAAATCATCGGTTTGCCCCAGATGTACTTGAAAAGCTTGACCAAGCGATGGGATGGCAATCCGAAGCCCTTACGCCTATCGGCGACCCCCCAAATTTTGGCGCACGCCTCCGCTTTCCGGATCCGATTGGTTTACAAAGCGATGTGATGGCTGGTTTAGATCGCCTATTAGGCCAGCTCACAGAAAAACTTAAACGCTTTGAATATGGCACCCATCATTTGCGCCTGACGATCCGAAAAGTCGATCAAGCTGATGAAAGTACAGACCTAAAGCTCGCCCGCCCCATGCGAGACCCTGCGCGGCTGCTTAAACTGTTTGAGCGAGGAGTTGAAAAATTAGATGCTGGATATGGCATTGACCAAATGCACCTGCGCGCCGTTGGGATAGAGGCCCTGCCGTCGAGCAAATTGGCACCAGCACCCTGCAAAATGATGAAGCATTAGATGATTTGATCACCCGTATTGGCAGCCGCATCGGGATCGAAAATATTGTACGATTTCTACCGCAATCCAGCCACACCCCTGAGCGGTGTTATTCTATTTCCCCCGCAGCATGGTCTCGGCCTGTGCATCAATGGCCCAAAACACCGCCACGTCCATTGTGTTTTTTCTCTCCCGAACTCATTGAGGGAAATGAGCATGTACCGCCGCCCACTTTCCGTTGGCGGCGCATGGTATTTGCCGTCAAAAAAAAGCCATTGGCCCCGAACGTATCGCGCCAGAGTGGTGGGTGCAGGACGACAATTGGCGCAAAGGGCTGCGCGACTATTGGCGAGTTGAAACCCAACAGGGACGACGCCTCTGGTTGTTTTATACGCCCCAAAACCCTGCATGGTTTGTGCAAGGGGAGTTTGCATGAATTATGCGCCCATTCTACCTGCCAACATCGTGCACGACTATGCAGAATTGTGCATCACAACCAATTTCACTTTTTTGGAAGGGGCCTCCCATCCTGAGGAGTTGGTAGCCCGCGCCATTGAGCTTGAGCTACCTGCCCTAGCCATCACCGATAAAAACTCACTTGCCGGGGTGGTTCGCGCCTTTTCAGCACTTAAAGAATATGAACGAGCAAACGAGGAAGCGATTGCCATTCGCTCTCAAAAACAAATTGATTCCAGTTCGCGCCAGGATGTGGGCGTGCACCAACACATTGATTGCCCCAAGCCATCAAGGCTTCCCAAGCTGATCGTTGGCACACGATTGGTGCTTAACGATAGTCCTGTGGATTGGGTGGCATTACCGCAAGATAGGCCAGCTTATGCCAGGCTAACAAGATTGCTCACCAAAGGGAAAAGACGCGCAGAAAAGGGCGAATGTATACTAAGGCTGCAAGATATATTGGATACTTGCATCGGCATGGTCTTAATCGCCTTGCCGCAAAAAAAGCTCATGCATAAATTGGTAATTCAACACCTGCACAAAATGAGCGAGACTTTTCCCGGTCGCGTTTTTTTAGGTGCCGTTCCCCAATATGATGGTGGCGACCAAGCTATTTTGATCGATGCGCTCGGCTTGCAAATCGCCTCGCCACCCCCATGGTCGCGATCGGCGATGTCTTAATGCATCGCGCTAGCCGCCGGCAAATGGCTGATGTTTTAACCTGTATGCGCGAACATATCACCATTGACGAGATTGGCCGCAAAGCGCTCCCAAATGCTGAGCGGCGCCTAAAAGGCGCAACGGATATGCAACGGCTTTTTTTTATAGCCACCCCAGCGCTTTGCGCCGCACATTAGAAATTGCGGCGACATGCAGTTTTCAACTTGATGAACTATCTTACAACTATCCAAATGAATCCAATCAAGTCGAAACAGCGCAGGATCGGTTGGCGCGTCTAACATATGAAGGATTGGAACGGCGTTGCCCGAACGGCATACCCCAGCGCTATTTAGACTTAGCCGAAAAAGAACTCACGCTAGTGGGGGAGCTGCAATATGCAGCCTATTTTCTCACGGTGTACGATATTGTGCAATTTGCCCGTTCAAATGATATTTTGTGCCAAGGGCGCGGATCAGCGGCCAACTCCATTCTTTGTTATGCACTCGCCATCACCGATGTAAGTCCCGATATGATCACTATGGTGTTTGAGCGCTTTGTGTCGCGCCACCGACAAGAACCGCCCGACATTGATGTGGATTTTGAGCATGAGCGGCGCGAAGAAGTCATCCAACATATTTACGAAAAATATGGACGACACCGCGCCGGACTATGCGCCACCGTTATCCATTTCCGCTCGCGCAGTGCCATTCGTGAGGTTGGGAAAGTTATGGGGCTCTCACAAGATGTCACAGCTGCCCTTTCTGGTCAGATTTGGGGGTGGTCGAATGGTGGTGCCGATACAAAACGCATGCAAGAATTGGGGTTGGATTTAACGGATCATCGGCTCAAACAAACCATCAGACTGATTGGAGAAATCATCGGATTTCCCCGCCACCTTTCCCAACATGTGGGCGGCTTCGTCATCACTCAAGATCGGCTGGACGAGCTTTGTCCGATTGAAAACGCCGCCATGGATGACCGCACAATTATTGAGTGGGACAAGGACGACATTGATGCACTTCGCATTTTAAAAGTGGATGTGTTGAGTTTGGGGATGCTCACCTGTATTCGAAAAGCCTTTCAACTCATTGAGCAGCATCATCACACATCATGGAACCTTGCAACTGTGCCGCAGGAAGATGAAGAAACCTACGACATGCTGTGTATCGCCGATGCGGTGGGGGTTTTTCAGGTGGAGAGCCGTGCGCAAATGAATTTTTTGCCGCGCATGCAGCCCAAAACCTTTTACGATTTGGTGATTGAGGTCGCGATTGTGCGTCCTGGTCCCATTCAGGGGGGCATGGTCCACCCTTATATCAATCGCCGACAGGGAAAAGAAAAAGTCGCCTTTCCCTCTAAAGAGTTAGAAGGGGTTCTTGGCAAAACATTAGGGGTACCTCTTTTCCAAGAACAGGCCATGCAAATCGCCGTGGTGGCCGCAGGCTTTAGCGCTGAAGAAGCCGACCGTTTGCGCCGTTCGCTAGCAACCTTTCGGCGCATGGGCACCATTAGTACTTTTCGTGATCGTTTTATTGGTGGCATGCTTGAACGCGGCTACGCGCAAGACTTCGCTGAACGTTGCTTTTCACAAATAGAGGGGTTTGGTGAATATGGCTTTCCAGAAAGCCACGCGGCGGCTTTCGCCATGCTGGCTTATGTTTCAGCGTGGCTTAAAAGGCATTATCCTGCGGTTTTTGCCTGCGCCTTACTCAACGCACAACCCATGGGTTTTTATGCGCCAGCCCAAATTGTGCGTGATGCGCGCGAACATCAAATTGAAGTCCGCTCCGTTTGCATCAACCATAGCGAATGGGACAATAAGCTGGAAAAACGCGCGGATGGCGCATGGGCCCTAAGGCTGGGCTTTCGCCAAATTAAAGGCTTTCGAGAAGAAGATGCCAACTGGCTGGTCGCGGCCCGTGGCAACGGTTATCAGGATCCTGAAAGCGTTTGGCTTCGCGCAGGCATCAACCCAAGCGCCTTGGAGCGTTTGGCCGAAGCGGACGCCTTTTTATCCATCGGGCTTAATCGCCGAAACGCCCTGTGGCAGGTTAAATCCATTCGCGCGAAAAAGCCCCTACCGCTCTTTAACAACCCCATTGATGGCGAAGCATTTTTGAACCGGATGTGCGCTTGCCCAAAATGCATTTAGGCGAAGAAGTGGTGGAAGATTATGTGTCCATGCGCCTTTCCTTAAAGGCACATCCTTTAGAGTTGCTGCGTCCCAACATTGTTGGACTGACGCCCCATGCCGCATTATCAACCATTTCCCAAAAACGCGTTTCTGTGTGCGGCTTGGTCATTACAAGACAACGCCCCGGCACCGCATCGGGGGTCATCTTTCTCACCTTAGAAGACGAGACAGGGGTCTCCAATATTGTGGTATGGCCCAAAATATATGAACGCTATCGCCGCATCGTCATGAGCGGTCGCTTGCTCAAAGTCACAGGCACGTTGCAACGTGAAGGCATTGTTGTGCACCTCATTGCTCAAAAAATCGAAGATATGTCGCACGAACTCACCAAGCTTGGGCACCCTCAAGATGATGTTTTAGGCGAAACCTTGCCACAAGCAGACGATGTCGCGCGTCGGTTTAATAAAGCTAAACCTAGCGCCCGCGCGCACCATCCGCGCGATCAAGCCAAGAAACTGTTTCCAAGCCGTGATTTTCATTAGATCTTCAACACATCATTGTTCGCGCATCGCGTCTTGCAAAGTAAATTTCTCGACTGTTGTAGAGGCCTGCATTGACCGCGCCGCCAGCTTAAACTGCTCCATATGCGAAGTATGCCGATGAGCGAGCCAATCTGCTTTGGTCGCCCAAACCTCATAAATGAGGAATTTGCTGACTGCGTCGTTCGCACAATAAACATCATAGGCCTGACATCCAGTCTCAACCCGTGACGCGGTGGCCAGTTCATCAATCGCCTTTGCAAAGGGCACGGCAAACTCATCATTCACCGCGAGTTGCGCGACGACAACCAGTTTTTGATCATTCATCTTGCATCCTCTCGGATCATGTCTGCCGCCTTTTCCGCAATCATGATCACCGGCGACGCAGTATTCCCGGAAACAATTTTGGGCATGATCGACGCATCAACAACGCGCAACCCGTCAATCCCATGCAGCTTAAGCCTTGGGTCAACAACGCTATTCGCGTCATTCCCCATTTTACAGGTGCCAACGGGGTGAAAGATCGTTGTAGCAATATTGCCCGCTTCGAATAACAACTCCTCATCAGCAACTTTTTCTGGCCCCGGCAAAATCTCTTCTGGCGCAAACGGCTGCAGGCGGCTCGCCGTCATGATCATCCGGGCCTGCCGAAGTGACTTTACCGCCACGTCTTTGTCCGATTGCGCACTCAAATAATTCAGCTGAATATCAGGCTGCGGCTCTCGATCACGCGACACAATATGACTGCTGCCAACGCTATCCGGCCTTAGATTGCACACCGAAACGGTGATCGCAGGAAAGGGATGAAGAGGGTCGCCCAGCTTGTCCGTTGAAAGCGGCTGCACGTGATATTCAAGGTTTGGCGTTTCCAAAGAAGGGTCGCTTTTGGTGAACAGGCCAAATTGACTGGGCGCCATCGACATGGGGCCACTTTGATTGAAGGCATATTTCGCGGCAATTCCAACTTTGCCAATCCAGCTATTGGCCATCTCATTGAGCGTTTTGGTGTTGTGCACTTTAAACACCGTGCGGATTTGCAAATGATCTTGCAAATTTTCGCCCACCCCATTGGCTTCGTGCAAGACCTCAATGCCAAACTCATTCAAAATCTCGGGTCGCCCAATGCCCGAATGCTCCAATATTTTGGGCGAATTGATGGCCCCTGCGCTAAGCACAACTTCGCGTCGCGCCCGCGCATTTATCGATTTCCCTTTATGGTGATAGGCAATCCCAACTGCCCTCTTGCCGTCGAGAATGATGCGATCCACTAAGGCGTTCGTCACCACTTGAAGGTTGGGCCGCTTCATCGCAGGCCTCAAAAACGCCTTGGTCGTGTTCCAGCGCACGCCGTTTTTCTGATTGACCTCAAAAAAGCCTGAGCCTTCGTTGTTGCCATCATTGAAGTCATCCGTCGGCATATATCCAAATTCGGTCGCACCCTCTTGGAAGGCTTTGAGAATGGGCCATTTTAACCGCTGTGTGGACACCTTCCACTCACCGCCCGAACTGTGACTTTCAGACGAGCCGTCATGGTGGTCCTCAGATTTTTTTGAAATAGGGCAAAACATCATCCCAGGACCAACCCGGATTGCCCATTTGCTGCCAAACATCGTAATCACGCGCCTGGCCCCGCATATAGATCATACCGTTGACCGAGGTGCAGCCGCCCAGCACTTTGCCGCGCGGATAAACCAGCGATCGTCCGTTCAATCCCTCTTCATGGGCTGTTTTCATCATCCAGTCCGTGCGCGGATTTCCAATGCAATAAAGATACCCCACGGGAATATGGACCCAATGATAATTATCATTGCCACCCGCCTCCAGCAGCAACACTTTATGCCGCGGATTCTCGCTCAACCGATTGGCCAGCACGCATCCGGCAGTGCCTGCACCCACGATGATGTAGTCCCAATCACCATTCAATTCTGTATTAGTGCTCATATCAATATCAGTATTTCACTACTAGCTTGCCAATCATAGAAGCTGTCTCAACAATCTGGTGCGCCTTTTTTTAAGGTTGCAGCTGAAAGCCCTTCAAGCACCATGGTTTCGGTTGTCTCAATAATGCCATCATCTACCAGCGCCGCCATACGGGCAAGAATTTTGCCCTGTTTATGCATATCCCCGGTTTTAAACATTGAACGGGTAAACATAAGCTCCCAGTTCAACGACGCCGACTTGCCTTGAAGCGCCGATATGTCGAGTTTTTCTTCGGTTTCAACAATTGTGCCGATTTTCCCTTGCGGGGCGACCAGTTCACACATGGCGTCCCAATGCTGAGCGGTGTCAGCATACTGAACAATAAAGTCTGCGCTATTTGTGCCAATTGCCGCCATGTCGCCCACTAAATCGTAGTGGTTCACGACGGAATGGGCGCCATGGGTTTTGCACCAAGCAACGGTCTCTGGACGGGACGCTGTCGCAATAACCTTTAGCCCAGTGAGTTTGCGCGCGAGTTGCGTCGTTATCGATCCAACGCCACCTGCGCCACCAATAATCAACAGCGTGCCCTGATGCTCATCAGTGGGAACGTTCAAACGATCAAACAACAACTCCCATGCAGTGATAGAAGTAAGGGGCAACGATGCCGCTTGCTCCGGCGAAACTGAGGTTGGTGCCAAACTAGCAATTCGATGATCAACGCCTTGCAATTGCGCATAGGACCCGGCGCGGTTCGCATCTCCAGCATACCAAACTCGATCCCCAATGCTGAAACCCGCAACTTCCACCCCGACTGCCTTAACCAGGCCAACCGCGTCATACCCCAAAATCAATGGTGTTTGATGCGGCGCATCCACAGCGGTTCGAATTCTACGTTTGGCATCGGCGGGGTTGATTGAAATCGCTTCAATTTCAACGCGCAAATCATTTGCCAAAGGCACCGGATCGGTAAGATCGAATTCAAAAAGGCTTTCGGCATGATCAATGGGTAAAGAGTTCGTGAAACCGACGGCTTTCATGTTCTCATCCCTTATTGGAGTTCTGGTTGTTCCAGAAATCCGCCATTGATTTTGTTAGGTCTAAGAACAGAGCATAGCGGCGATCATAGTGGGCTTTCATTCCAGGATCGGGCGCAAAAACTGTTTTTGCACTGGTCATCGCATCGACACCCATTTCAAGCGTATCGAACACGCCAGCCCCCCGGCCCGCAGCAATTGCCGCACCTAAAGCGCCTGTTTCTTCACAGACTGCTATTTGCATGGATTTGCCGAGCAATCGGCAAATATTTGCGGCCAGACCGGGCTGCGAGAACCACCGCCAGAAAGGATCACATCGTTAAATTGCAGGTTCGCGTTTTGCAGGCTATCAATATGCCTGCGGTGTTCAAAGACGACACCTTCAAAAAGGGCCCGTATCAAATGTCCTTCCCCGTGCCATCCTGCAATGCCGTAAAACCCGGCACGCATGCGCGAATCTTCGCCGGAGCCATAAAGAAATGGATGATAGATTGGATCGTCGGCCATAGGTTCAATTTTTGCGATGAGGCCATTGCAATACCCAAAGGGATCGTCATGGTGCTCGCCGCGTTCAACAAGTTCGCGCACATACCATTCCAAATTTGCAGCAGAGGTCGCGCTTGCCTCTATGTTTACAAATCGATCGTCTCCAAAGCCCGCGACCATAAATATGCCAGTGTCATTTGCCGGACGCTTGGACAGCACTTGGTTGATGCTCCATGTTCCAGCGATTATGGACGCTTGTCCATCATGAACGACCCCGGAACCCAATGCGCTTGCCACAACGTCAAACAACCCACCGACGACCGGTGTTCCCGCACTTAGCCCTGTTTCCGTCGCGGCTTCATCGCTTACACCGCCAACAATTTCGGTGGGATCTACGAGTTTGGGAAGCATGGATTTTGCGCCTTCTAATCCATATAGTTCGAGCAGGCGCTCGTCATATGTACACTCAGGCATGCGAAGCAACCCACATCCGCTCATATCAGAGATATCACTCGTCAACTCACCAGTTAGCTTGAAGTTTATAAAGTCTTTGCACAGCAATACTGAACCGATTTGCGAATATTGCTCCGGCTGATTTTCTTTAATCCACGCGAGTAAGGTTGGCGTTTGGGAGGGCCAGGGCTTTTGCAGACATATGTCGTGAAACGCATCACCCTTTTCGCCACCGGCAAGCGCATCAGCGAGATGTGCCGCCCGCGTGTCCAGCGATTGAATGCCAACCAACGGTTCATTTTCTTGATCAAGCAAATAAAGCCCGTTGCCATGCCCGGCACATCCAACACCCAAAATGTCGGATGCGTCGATATCGGCGTCTTCAATGCATTTTTTGATAACATGCTTTGCATTCTGCCATAGCTCCGCCAAATCCCGTTCCACATGACCAGGCTTGGGCGTGGACGACTGACCGTCTTCGACAGCTTTAACGATTTGGTTGCCCGCCAGATCAAATAACACGGCCTTGATGACCGTGTTTCCAGCATCCAACCCAAGCAAAAACCCCGATTGATTACGCACTTTGATAGACCTCCCACGCCTCTTCGCCGCTCATGCCATCATGGATCATGGCCATCAGCGCCTTTACAACTTGGCTGGGATTATCATGTTGGTAAATGTTCCGGCCGTACACAGCACCTTTTGCACCCTGTTGAAGTAGCGCCGAGGTTTTCTTTAAAACTGTCTTCAAGTCTTCTTTGCCACCGCCACGCACAAGCACGGGGCACCTGGCGGCTTCCACCACGCGATGAAAATCTTCAGGGTTTTCTGTCGGGTCCGCTTTGATGATATCGGCCCCCATTTCCATTGCCAGCCGCGTTAACGTGACAATTTTTTCTGCATCGCCATCAACCTGATAACCGCCACGCACATCGTTGGGCAACATGACCAACGGCTCAATCATCAACGGCATGCCATATTTGTGGCAGGCCGCGCGCACGCGACTGATATTTTCAACGCACTGGCTAAACAGTTCAGGTTCGTCAGGCAGCATAAACAGATTTACCACAACACACGCGGCATCCATTTCCAACGCCCCAATGATCGGCTCCTCAGCGTTTTGCAGATGTGACCACATATAGCGGTGCCGCTGGTCATTGTAGGGATTCCCCATGTCGATCCGCATCACCAAAGCTGGTTTGTCCTTTTCGGGCCGAGACTGTAACAAATCCGCTTGACCATAAGTCATCTGGATCGCGTCAGGCCGCGCATCGACAAGGGCGTCGACCACGCCACCCATATTTTCCAAACCTTTCAAGAAGCTCGGTTCGTTGCAAACACCATGATCGATCGCCACATCGAGGCAACCGCCATTGGTAAACATGCGGTTCATGCGCGCCTTTGTGCTAATTCGCATTATTATCTCCTTTATTTGATCGTGCTTTTAGGGTCTGCAAACAGACACCGTGAAACTTGTCTAATTCGGTGATGAGGTCAGAAATCTCGCGTTGCTCCCGTTCCTCACTCCAATTGAATGCCGTGGCGAGCAGCCCAGCGATTTTTGTCACCATCTCGAATGAGATCAATCCGGTTATTGCCAGCGACGTTCGACGAAAAATCACATCACTCAGGTGCTCCACCTGCTCAGTCATGGCGAGGTGAATGATTTCTGCGTTGGTGTAGGGACAATTTGCCGTCACAGGCTGGTCATCGGAAGTGGTGCTGGCCGCCGTCAAAACTTTTTCTGCGCAAGTCCCGTAATGATCCAACAAATGCCGAGCGCGTAAATGGGTGACCGAATATTTCTCGCAAAAGCGCCCCACCCAATCAGCAATATCGGCTGGAAAGTTTCGGCCACCGCCAATCGCCATGTGCAGCGTATTTTCCTTGCGGGGCAGCCCAAGCTCCTCCAAAACCATGTCTGAGGTTTGTTCGGCAAAGGCTCTAAAGGTGGTCCATTTTCCGCCCACCATGCAAAACTGCAAAACGCCTTCATCAATCTTTTCGATAAAGTGACTTCGCGAAATACGCCCTGTAAAACTTTGATCGCTTTTCGGCAAAGGTCGAATGCCGCTATAGCTGAAAACGATTTGTTTTTGCGAAATCTTTATGTGTGGAAACACATGTGCAAGTGACTGAAGAATGTATTCCTTTTCGTCTGGCTCACAGCGCACACGCCCTGGCGACGAAACACGAATGTCAGTCGATCCAACCAACACATGACCAGCATAAGGAAATAAAATGCAAATCCGACCATCATAGTTTTCATAATAAACCATGCTGCCCTTAAGCGCTTTTAGCAAACCTGGGTGGTCGATAATGAGATGGGACCCCTTGGTGCCCTCCACCATTTTGGTCGGGCGGTCACTGGCCTTGGAAAGGCAGGTAGCCGTTTGATCTACCCAGGCCCCTGTTGCGTTCACGATGGCTTTTGCAGATATGTTTTGCCTTGCCCCGGTCGCCTCATCAGTTAACTGCAATTCACCCGCTGCATTAAAACCGACACAACAATAATTCAGTGCGATGGAATCCGGGCTGGCGGCAACCGTGTCGGCAATCAACTCGAGACCCAACCGTTCCGGATGACTAATCCACGCATCGTAATATGTAGCTGTGTATTTGGTGTCGGGATGCAACTCCGGCCATTGCGCCAAGGCATTTTCAGATAATTTAAGTTCATGCTTTGGCAGCAGACGACTTTTTCTCGTCACCCAATCATATAGCATCAGGCCAATTTTGACGGTTAGCGCACCACGTTCAGTCGGTCTGGATGGCAGGCGTAAAAAAATTGGCTGCACCGTTCAAAAGTCCCGAAAAGGTAGTGCGGATGGGCACCACAGTACGCAACGGCCGCACCATATGTGGCGCATTTTGCAGCAATGCATCGCGTTCCTGAAGCGACTCTTTAACCAGCTCAAATTCGCCATTCTCGAGATAGCGCAGCCCGCCATGGATCATTCTTGAAGGGGCCGCACTGCACCCCGAACAATAGTCGTTTTTTTCGACCAAAAGAACCCGGAGCCCCTGCAAAGCCAATTCGCGAAAGGTGCCTATGCCATTGATACCGCCACCCACGACAATCACGTCAAAGGCACTATCTGCGGCAATTCTAGCAATCTTTTCTGACCTGCTTTCAGGCATAGCCTACCCGTGCACCGACAACGCCGTTGTCGGTGTCCTTTCATTCTCAATTGGTTCTTTTAACTAGCCGTCTAGGTTCGAAAGATGCGCGTTGACAGCGGCATCAATCTGTTTCATTTCGTCTGGTTTTAGTTTGATCGTCCCTGCCTTCGCATTTTCCTTCGCTTGGCGTGGGTTTCGCGCCCCACACAAAGAAAAGGTAATGCCGGGCTGCTGCAGGGTCCAAGCGATAACGATCTGCGCTTTCGACGCCTTATGTGTTTCACACACAGGCGCAATCTCATCCATAAACCGCATGACTTTTTGCCGATTTTCAGGGGAGAAACGCGGATTGTCTTTCCGTTGATCATCACCTTCAAACTTGCGGTTTGCATCAATTTTTCCTGAAAGCAACCCAAGCGCCAAGGACGAGTAGCTCAACATCGCCACATTGTTGTTCATGCTGATCGGCAAGAGGGTCGTTTCAATATCCCGATGCACCATGCTGTATTCCTCTTGAAGGCAGTCCAGCTGGCCAGCAGTCAGATAGGCTTCCACATCCGCGACCGAGGTGTTGGATGCGCCGACGGCGCGAATTTTGCCTTGCTTTTTCAGCAAGTGCATCGCCTCCATCGTTTCTTCGACGGGTGTGGTCGGGTCCTGCCAGTGCGTGATATAAACATCGATATAGTCAGTTTTGAGCCGCTTTAAACTCTGCTCCAACTCATAAACAATGCTGTCTTTGCCCAAATACCGGTGAACGGGCTTGTCTTGCTGATCAAAAAAGTGATTGCCCTTTTGCGTGTGCCAAACCAGGCCGCACTTGGTGGCGAGTACCACGTCATCGCGACGACCGGAGATGGCCTGACCAACAATTTCTTCTGACCTGCCCATCCCGTATGCAGGCGCAGTATCGATCAAGGAAACACCTTCATCAATAGAGGCGCGGATCGCGTCACTTGATTCACGTTCGTCCGTGCCGCCCCACATCCAGCCGCCAATCGCCCAAGTTCCCAACCCGATCGCCGACGCCTTAATTCCAGAATTTCCAATTTCTCGTGTTAGCATAATGTGCTCCTACTCGGCTTTCGACTTAAGTTTCAGGGCGGCGCTCGCCGTTGCTTCATCTACAACCAAAGACGACAAGTGCCGGCCGTTCAAAACGCATACAACGGGCTGAACTTTGTCCTCGCCCGCTGCAATACCTATTGTTTTGGGTATTTTGGATACTTCGTTCGGCGTGAGAGCAGCAAACGCTGGTTGAGTTCGACATCGCACGGCGCACCATTTTCATCAATCAAGTGCGCAACAAACTCGCCGACGGCACCCTTATCGATCAAATTTTGGCGTTCACCCATCGGAATGGGGTGTAAATCATAATAGCTAGAGCTCGGCGTCAAGATTGAGCTACCCCGGTCAAAGCAATATTGGCATTGCGCGCCATATCAAACACTTCACCGATCTGCCGCAATGAAAACAGCATATCGCGCTCTTGTTTTGATTCAGCAAACAACGGCGCATGGATCAGCATCGCTTTTCCGCCAAGCCGATCTGCCAACATTGTCGCCACATGGTTCACGTCTGTGTAGTGCTTGCCCTGCACGCAACCGGTTAATGGCACAATTGTCACGTCGAACTTCCGATCGACAGTGAGGTTCTCCACCAACGCGCTAACACCTTTACCCCCGGTAATCGCAATCACGTCGCCATCCCGGATATTCTCGGTCAATAGACTGCCCGCAGCGGTACCGACCTGTTGCAAAACCGTATCCATATTGGTCGATAATGTTGGGGTCACCAATGCGCTATTGAGCGGCCAGTGCGCGGTCAGGCGATTTTCAAGTTCTGCAAGACGCTCAAATGGACTGGTCACCGAAATGTGCAACATGCCCATCTCACGGCCCTGTTTGATCAACCTGTTTACTTTGGCCGTTGACATATTCAGCTTTGTTGCAATATCGGACTGCTTCTGCCCTTCCACAAAGTGCATCACCAAAACCGTATGTATTTGCCGAATAATGCCGAAATCTTCTTTGCTTTTCATCTTAGCCTCTGCACCCGGTGGTTTGGTTAGTGCCGTGCAAGAACGGAACCTGATGGACAGTTACCCTGCGCTTATGTCTATCGCGAAATTCTAGGGTCATGATCATTTGGTTCCTTTGCGACTAACAAGATGGTTTGAAGCGGCAGCGATCAAAAGCACTGTCCCCACCACCAAGGTTTGATAATAGGCAGGCACCAGAGTAAGCATACCCACTGTCAGCGCCATTATAATCAGCGCACCAATAAATGACCGGAAAACACGCCCTTCGCCGCCGCTGAACGCCGTACCGCCAAGCAGCACCACCAAAATGGCGGTTAGTTCCATACCGTCACCCGATAGTGGGTCCCCTAATGACATGAAGCTCGATCGTGCAATGCCCGCCAAAGCCGCACAGATACCAACAATCACATAAAGCAGAATGACGATTTTGCTTGAGCTTACGCCTGAAAGCTTCGCGGCGATGGGGTTGCCGCCAACGGCAGCTGCATGCTTGCCCAAAAGCGTCCTGTTTTGAACAATGATCAGCGCGACCGTCACAATTACTGCCACCCAAAAGGCCATCGGTAAATTCAACAACACACCAGATCGACCATAATCATTGAACCAGGAAGGCATCGACAAACCACCACCAGATTTAATGGCCGAAACGCCGTCCTGCACCAAAAGCAACGCCACGCCCTTATAAAGGCTCAGGGTGATCAAGGTCGCGATCACCGGTGTGATCTTTAGTTTAACCACCAACAGCCCGTTTATGGCGCCGAGCAGTACCCCAACAATCACCGTTAGCCCAAATGCCATTAAGAACGGCACGCCATTTATCGCAAGGGACGCGTACACAACGGCAGCCAAACTCATTGCGCTTCCCACCGAAAGGTCAATATGACCTGAAACCATAAGCAGGGTGAACGCGCCAGCCAGCGTCAGAATAGGCGCCGACACCCTCAAAATATTCACAATATTCTTTGGATTTAAAAAGTTACCGCGTTCAAACAACTCAAAGCGATCTAGATTGGCAACGCTCAGCAACACAACAACTAAGACCAAGACCAGGTAGATGTAATAGTCCCGCAAGAATTGCCCCAAACGTGCACTGATTGGCATTGAATTTGTTTTTGATATTGAGTGTGACATCATGTTCACCGATTTTTCAGGGCGAGTGCCCACGTCTGAGCTACAATTGCGAGAAAGACCGCTATCGCTTTAAGAATGAATTGCCAATCTGGCGACAACACCATCCCAGTTGCTGCGGAAGTTACAGTGGCAAGAATAAGCGCACCAAAAAACATCCCGATCACCGAGCCAAAGCCGCCAGCAATGGCAACGCCGCCGAGCAGCGCGATAACGAGCGCGTCAAACTCCATGAGCATACCGCGGCTTGAGAAGCCTGATTTGAACTCTGAAGCGAGCAAGATGCCAACAACACCGGCGACCGCCGCGCTAAAGAGATATAAATGTGTCTGATGCCTTGCATTTTTGATTCCAGAGAGCTTTGCCGCAACCGGGTTGGCGCCAATCCAGAAAGTGAGCCGGCCAAAAATAGTGCGCTTTTCGATCAGTACAGCCAAAACAACCAAAATCAGCATGAGAACGACGGGAAGTTTGATCGACGTACCGAACAAATAGATATTGCCCAAAAACCCGAAATCATCAGGTAAATTCGTGTTGCGCTGCGATCCGTGCGTAATCACCTGTGCAATTCCACGCGCCACCAGCATTGTACCAAGGGTCACGATAATTGATGGGATCTTGAACCGAACCACAAAAAGGGCGTTCAAACCGCCGATGGCCAGGGCGCCCAACAAGGCGAAAAACATCGCCAGCCAGGTTGCAGTCCAAATCCGCTGGCCAGCGGATTGATACTGCCAGAAGACTGAGCAAACCACACAGCCAACACGCCTGACAAGGCGACAATGCCGCCGACGGACAAGTCGAAATTACCACTCACAAGCAGAAACGTGACGCCAACGCCAAGCGAAATAACGGCCCAATTGTTTGTGACCAGATTCAGCACGTTTTGGAATTGGAAAAAGTTGGGCACGAGAAGCGAGGCAAAAAGGAAAATAGAGATTGCAACAGATGCAACCAAAAGCGTGATAAACGCCTCATCGCTTAATTTGTGACTGTTATTCGTTTTTACTGATTTGTTTAACTGCACGCTCATGATCCTTTATGCTCCGCGCCACCAGTCACCACATTCAAAATATGTGCGATGTCGATATCTTCGCCATTGCGCAACTCTTGCTCCAGCACACCGTCATACAACAAGACAATACGATCACAGATGCCCAAAATCTCCTCGAGTTCGGTCGAAAACACGCAGATTGACTTCCCCTCATTCGCGAGCGTTTTGATAACATCGTAGATCTCTGTCTTCGCCCCCACATCAACACCGCGTGTGGGTTCATCCAGCAACAGCAAATCGGCCTCTGCAAAAAGGCATTTTGCCAAAACAACCTTTTGTTGGTTGCCGCCTGAAAGCTTTTCAGTGTGCTTTTCAATGCTGCTTGTAGCGATGCCGAGTTGTTCAACAAAACGCTCAGCGGCTTGCCGTTCACGAACCGGAGAAAGCAAGCCCTTTGTTGAGATTTTTTTCCAAATTCATCACGGGCACATTTTCCCGTATTGTTAAATTGGTAAATAGACCCTGTGTGCGTCGTTCTTCAGGCACCAGGGCAATGCCGGCGGCGATCGTGTCGTGCGGCGTCTGCCCAACCTCCTGACCTTTAAATTTTACCGAACCTGAAAACTTATCAGCGCCGTAAATTGCCCTTGCTATTTCTGTTTTACCGGCGCCCACCAGGCCGTAAAACCCAACGACCTCGCCCTTATTGACGTGAAACGAAACATCCTTAAGCAGTGACGTATTCAGATGCTCGACCTGCAAAATCGGGTCGCTGTCTAACAGCTCGCGTGGTTCATACTTTTGAAACACGGTCCGACCAATCATCAGCTCAATGAGCTGCTGGCGGCCCGCGACCTCGGCGAGTGGTTTAGTCACAATGTGTTTGCCATCCCTAAAAACGGTGACGTCATCGCCAAGTTCAAAAATCTCGTCTAGCTTATGTGATATGTAAACGACCGTAACATTCGCATCGCGAAGGCGGCGTATAACGGCAAACAAGCGCTCCACTTCGCGTTCTGATAACGCCGCAGTTGGCTCATCCATGATGATCACGCTGGCGCCGGAAGAAGCGGCTCGTGAGATTTCCAGAATCTGTTTTTGGGCAACACTCAAGCTCGAAACACGGGCCTCGGGATCTATCGAAGGTTCGATAGTGGCCAACGTCTTGATCGCAACTTCATCGATCTTGGAATTCACTAAAAACCCAAATCGACTGGCTTCCATGCCAAGGGTTAAGTTCTCCTTCACTGTCAGTTCGTCGACAACGTGAAGTTCTTGAAAAAGCGTTGCAATGCCGCCATCGCGCGCATCTTGCGGGCTTTTCGGCATATGGGCGCGACCCGCCACTGTCATCCGGCCACTTGTGGGCTGCAAAACGCCTGTGAGCATTTTCACGAGTGTGGACTTGCCAGCCCCATTTTCACCAACTAGGCAATGGATTGCGCCTTGTCTGATCGAAAAACTCACATTGTCGACAGCCCGAACACCAGGATAATCTTTCGTAAGGCCTTCAACAGAAAGCGCAGATGATTGTTGCTGCGTCATCAGATCGACTTTCATTGGATAATCTTGCGTAAACTTCGCCGTTTATATTTGGGACCAACCCAACAAAACTAAGTTGTGAATGTTGGATACCCTGCTTACCTAAGGGATCAATTAACTCCGACGGTTGGTCGGCTATTCGCCGACCATTTTTGGTTGGGGCCGCCGGAGTTAAACTGTTTTAGCCGCCAAATTGCGAGGTTAGCCAGGCTTCGGCGGTTTCTTCCGGCATAGACCAAAACGAAATGGTATAGGCTTTATAGAAGAATTCTTGAGCAGGTGCCGAGGTCATTTCAACTTCGCCATTGATCACGTCCATAACGAGATCAACCCGTCCGCGGGCTGTTTCAACTGGTGGCAGCCCCATCGATACCTTAAGGCTAGAATTCGGATCATAAACCTGATCGAATTCAACTGAGTCAAAATCAACACTCGCAACAATCTCGGTCAATGGTTGACCATTTTCAAATTTGCCGCGACCAAGCTGGGACAACCCTGCCATGGTACCAACTGTTAAGTTAGAGGCTTCGGAATAGATCAAGTTGACCTCAGGACGTTGCGTCAGCAAATCGACAACAATTTGCTTCGCGGCTTCTTGCCCGCCACTTGCATCAAGTGCGCCGAGATTTTCTGCATTTGGCGCGACAGACAGCACACCTTCTACGAATGGTGCTGTGCGACCAGAATTGACTTCGGTGTGGTTTGGCCAACCCAATTGAACCATCACAATCGGAACATCAGGATGCGCAGTTTTCCAAGCCGTCGCCATTTCTGCACCCATTTCAAACGATACAGAGGCCTCGTCGCTTCTAGCTGTTGGAATGCCCGTGTCGCCCAAGGGGCTGAAAAATGATGTCATTGCGACACCTTCTTCCAATGCTTCGCGCACACCTGGCGCAGCCGCTTCTGCGTCCCAGATATGCAGCGACGCACCATCAAATCCGCCGGCAACAACCTGATCAACATTTTGCGTCATCACAGCGGAATCGGCTTGACCATCAAAGATGACAACCTCCGCACCATATTTTTCTTTGCCGTAGCGTTGCGCTTCCACCGCTTGTGATTGGTGAAATACGTTTGACAGATCCGACACAAAGAATGCGATCCGCTTTTCGTCTGCAGCAGACGCACCAACTGCAGCCGCCGAAAGGACTGATGCTGCCATCAGCATCCCGATAAATTTCCGTTTCATTGATTTTCCTCCCTCAATGTATGTTTGCCTTCACGAGCTCAAGCTCCTCCGCTCACGTTAGCTATGCAATATATTTCATCTATCGCAATATATTTCAATAGGCTTTTTGCGTTTTTTTCGATTGAGGAGATTATGTCATTGTTTTTTATATATTATTTTTTCCATTTATCGAATAAAAGTTTCGGAAAATGAGTCGTGCAACATATCCCACAGCGCGGTTTTGCTCTCATACATGCGGTTAGGTTTGTGACATTGACCATCTCTTGTTGACAAAACCTGCAGGTACAAACGCGATCAGCATACGGAATTCAAAACATCAATCGCCCGCGAGCGCATTGGATTTGCATTTCTTTGTTGCACAATCTGAGCTGTGCCTAGGTCAAATAGCCCACAGCACCATCCAACGACACGTTGCACGTCTGATCGTAGGAACGACCTCTTTAAACCCGAACAGCTTCCAACTGGTTTTTGGTTTATTTCCTCCCCATCAGGCGACGATGAACAAAATAAAAATGTCTCTCACGCAACCACATCGACCTGTCTGTCACAGCTGACGCCGGACAGCCCAAGATAAGAATTCGTAAGGTCACAAGAATAAACCGGTGTCATTTTGGGGGTTGGACCTTGGTTGCAACCCTGTGATAAAAAAGGTCGCAATGATAGTATTCAACCTTTAGCCACCAAAGTGGTTCGACACTGTTGCCTACAAGACTTGTGCCGCGAATACTTCTACCGGCCGTTAATTCTTGGGCATGTATAAAACCCTCTCGATGAAAACACGCGCCATTGTGGTCCGAAACGATTTTGACCAAGGCAGATGATCAAGGTGTGAATAATGATTGTCGTTCGCCACACGTTTTATATCCGTGTGGATGTGCGCGGTGTAAGGTGCCTGTCAGGTCAATCGGAACGTTTGATCCAAAATAAAGTGTCGGGCTCGCAGTTTCGCCAAAGCCAACAATTTTCTTCAAGCGTGCGCCGTCTGCGCTATAGGCATTGGTGACCGTGTCTGCGCGGGTGACGACGGAAACCGCGCTATTTTGCCATTAATAAGTGATGGTGCGCATTGCCGCGCCTATCTCACCACTTTTGACAGTCTGGTTGCCGTTCGCGTGCACGACATGCATTAAATCTCTAAGCACGAAAGCGGCACCTTCCGCTTTTTGTCCTGCATATCCCGTCAAACGCGGTAAGTTTGAACCAGCTTAGGTCATAGCACCATGGACAACAGGGGCAGCAGCAACGCCCCTAGCATCGGTCATATCCCGCCGGTCAAAATGCGTATATTGGGGATGCAACCGGTTCCCTTGAAAAGGCTGTAGGTTTCAGACCAAGCTAGCCCAAAGAAACCGGCAGTGAACTTGGGCCTCTAAATGCGAAACCTTTAAACTCAATTGGCTGACCTGGAACCAGCTTCACATCGGGAAATCGATCGAAGAATTTAGGCAGAATTATTTCCGCGACAATGCGGCGATATATATTTTCGCCCATACATCGGTGCGGCCCAGCGCCAAAAGTCTGATGCGCGGCAAACGGGCGATTGATAATAAACCGCTCAGGCTCCTGCCAATAATGCTCGTCGTAATTGGCTGAGCCCTGCACGGCCATAAGGGTTTCACCTTCAGGTATGCGCACGCCATCAAGCTCAATTTCCTTTTTAACAATACGCGGGCTCGCCTGTATCGGCGCGACCCAACGTAGCCCTTCTTCGCACGCCAGGTCCCAGCGCCCAGTTTCCTTGCAGCATTTTAATTGATCGAGATTTTGTAAAAGCCCATAAATCACCGTCAGCAAGGCATCCCGCATTTCGATGGCCGCGCCGCCGATACAAATTTTCATATTGGTTCTAATTTGACTTAGCGGCAATGGATCTTCGGCCACAGCCATAACGCTTAACACCGAATGATTGGGCTGTTCACGGTGTTTGGAGATCATGCGATCAAAACATGCATTCATCTCAGCATTGGCCTGATCGCTTATGGCAAATACCTGCTCATCAAAACCACTATTCATCGCGCCTGTGATCAGCGACTTTGCCCATTCAAACAGCTGTTCATCAGTATCGGGTTCAATCCCTAAAAGGTCATTCAGAATTCTTGCAACCAACGGCATAGCGAACCCGCCGCGCAAATCAATTTTGCCATCACTCGGCAACCGATCTAACGCTTCGTCAGTGAATTTTTCGAAACGGAGCTTCCAATCACATGTCCAATGGTTCACCTGAAACGGTTCACCCATCGCATTGCGCTCCTTTAGATGCGCGACACCATCTTTGCGCATTAAGGTGTGGCCCCCAAATGCTCGTTGCATTGGCGATTGATCGTCTTGCGAGCCAAAATGTACCAAATCAGTCTTGGCCAAATAGACATGATCAGCCCGTGTCAGCACAATTCGATTTAGTGCTGCGATGCGCACAATAGGGGTTTCGCGACGTAAACGCTTGTATACAGACTGAGGGTCTTGATCCAACATTTCAAATGAAATGCTATGATCGACGGGAACTTCGAGTACTGACATATCAAACTGCCTTATATTTTTTTTGCCCTACGCCGCGCCCTGGTGAAACCTTGCAAAGGCTATGACCTTGAGATTTCAATTTCGCATTTCAAACTATTGCTAACGGTGCAAATATTTTTCGCTTGTTTGAGCACTTCGAGCGCTAGTGCATCGTCATCCACGAAGCCACCAACAACATCCAGAGAAATTTTTCCCACACGCGAGGGCAAATCCTGCGCTTTAACCGCTGTAACCACGACGTGAAAATCATTGAGTTCTGACTTTTTTTGATCAGCACTCCATATCATGGATTTAACAATGCAAGCGCCTAACGACGCGATCATTGTATCCACTGGCGTATCATAAGGCGGATGGTCCGTTTTCGACATCGGCTCCCCAATGGCGAATTGAATATTGCCACTGCTTTGATAAAAAACAAAGATTGGTCCGAAGGATTTAGGTTTGATTTTCATGGTGAAGTCTAACCTTCTTAGAACAGTAGATTGGGCAAGAACAATGCAATGGCAGGAAAAACCGTCAGAATAAAGATCGCGAACAGATGGATCAGCCAATAAGGCACGGTGGCAACTGCGACGCGACCAAGGCTAACCTCATTGTTGGTCAGCGCGCTCAAAACCGACAGGTTTAGACCAACAGGTGGCGTTACTTGGCCAATTTCGATCACAATCGTGATGATCACGCCAACCCAAATCGGATCAAATCCAAGCCCCGTGAGCAAAGGGAACACCACAGGTAAGGTCATGATCATCAGCGAAAGGCCGTCGAAAAAGCAGCCCAAAATCAAATAAATCAGCACGACAATTAGCAACACACTGTAGGTGCCCAAGCCGCTATCAGCTACAGTGATCAGGATTTGTTGCGGCACGCCCAAAATGCTAACCGATTGCGCCAGGATGGTTGCGCCGAGCACCAAAAAGCCAATTGCCGAAAACAGCATTACCGATTGCTTGATCGCTTCAAGCAATTTGGAAAACGTTAGATCGCCCCAGATTGTGGAGACAATAACCGCCATGACAACGCCGACGCCAGCGGCTTCGGTTGGGGTCGCCCATCCACCAACGATGCTGCCGATCACAGATACAATCAGTGCCAATAAAGGCCAAATCTGCTTAAAGCCTGCCAGAATCTCCCAAAAAGGCGTTTTTTTTGATTGTCGGTTGGCGCCAAGCTTGGATTTTTGACGCACCTGAAAAACAGATAGGCCATGAACATCAAGCCGACCAAAAATCCTGGCACAATACCAGCGGCAAATAGGCGCCCGATTGAGGTTTCGGTAAGTGCCCCAAAGATTAGAAAAGAAAGACTGGGTGGGATTAGCAACCCAAGTGTGCCGCCGCCTGCCAAGCTGCCCACAACTGTATCTTTATCGTAGCCGCGGCGCGTCATCTCCGGATAGGCGACAGAACCGATAGCAGCCGCAGTGGAAAGGCTCGAACCGCTAACCGCGCCAAACAAAGTACACACCGCGATGTTGGTGTGCAACAACCCCCCGGGCACTTTTCTAAAGATTGGCGAGAAGGCGGCATAGGCCTTTTGACTGATGCCGCTGCGCAGCAGGATTTCGCCCAACAATATAAACATGGGCACCGCACTTAAGGTAAACGAGTTAAAGACATTCCAAATTGAGTCAATCGCAAGCGATGTTGCACCATTTGAAAAGAAATGTAGGATCAGTAAACCAGTGAGGCCCAACGCCGCCCCTAATGCTACGCTGGTTCCAGCCGTGGTCAATAACCCACCAACCAATGTCGCCCAAAACAGCATCAGGACATCTCATCTTTTTTTAGATTGGATATAGATTGTTGGCTATTGGCTTCAGCGTCGAACAATCCAAATAGCCGCGCGATAAACACCAGCAAAGTAAGCACAAGCGAAAAGAGCATTGTGGACATCCACGGGTATAAAAGAATGCGACTGGTTTCCGTTTTCAAGTTTCGCTTAAGCGCAAACTCAAGCCAAGGAACAGCCTCCCAGATCAGCCATACGAAAAAGACGATTCCCACCATAATCGCCGCTTTCTGCACAATGATACGGGTCGAGCCCTTGAGCTGGTCGACAACCAGTGAAACCCTGACATGTTTGGATTTAAGCGTCACCAACGGGACGCCTAAGAACAAAGACACAGTGAGCATGAGGCCAACTACCTCTTCGGTGATATGCAGCGGCATATTGGCGATTTTACGCATCAACACACTGGTGACGATGATGCCAACAATTGCCACCATGCTAAGCGCAGCTGCCCAAGAACACACAAGGGCCAGTTTTTCCAGCCCTTGTGCAATGTACTTTTTGCTCAATTGTGACATAACGCCTGACTTAACGACCTAACGCGTCGAGCACACGCTCACGATAAGCAGGTGCATTTCCACCGGCCTCTTCGGCCAGCATTTCCCAGGTTTCGGTCACAGAGTTAACAAACAGCGCACGATCTGCATCAGAGAAATCCTCGCCCCAGGTTACCCCGTCGGCCGCCAATTTCTCACGCGCTTCAAGTTCACGGGCGAAATCATCTTCATATTGATTTGTGCGTTGCCAAAGATCTTCCGCCGCAGCCGTGATAGCCGACTTGGTCTGATCGTCAGTTGCATCCCATTTTTCTGTCGCCACGCCAATCACATATGGACCAGACGCCATTGGATAGAGATATGACGCATGGCTGGCAACTTCTTGCAACGACACAGTATGCGCGTAAAGAGCCGGGTAGAGCGCGCAATCCACAACACCGGTTTTCATGGCCACATACATTTCTTCTTGAGGAATGATTTGTGCCGCTACGCCCAATCGCGTAAAGGTTTCGACCTGGTCACGAGCCCAAACGCGCAATTTCTTTGACTTCAAATCTTCCAGCGTGCGCACTGGCTCGTTGCGGCAGAACACGGATACGGAAAGCATCGGGATGGCCACATAACCAACTGAAGTCACGCCCCAATCGGCAAATTCCTCTTCATAAATTTCGCGCACAACAGGTATGGCTTTTTCAAACTCTTCGATTGAACCGATGGTGCCCTGCACAACAACAGAGCTGAGTGCGGGAGCATCTCGCCCAAGATAGTTAGCCCAGAGCAAACTCATTTCAACCGCGCCACGGGGCAAGAATCTCAAAGCGTCTGTATTCGGCAGACCGAGCGAACCGCCGCTATACATTTTGATTTGAATGTCGCCTTCAATCGCCTCATTTGCGTCAGCAACAAATTTTTCCAGCTCAGCAGTCTCGGGCCGAGTTTCTGGCAAGAAATTGTTTAAGCGCCATTCTTCAGCAATCCCGCCCTGAAGCGATGCTGCCAAACCAAGAAGGCTTGCAAAAATTGTTTTTGTGAATTTGTCCATGGTATTCCTCCTTGAAGAATTTTTGAGCGGGTAAAGACGAGCTTTTTCGCCAAATCTCTCCGTCATTGCCACGCATATTTTAGCATTTGATCAATTTTTTCAACATTCGACGCTCTGACGAATACAAAAAGCTGCATGCTTGGCATGTCGGACGATTTTGCCCTCAGCACATTCTATAGCATATCATTTTGCGCAACCTGAGCGTTTTTATCCCAAGACCGTTCGATCACGAATTTTTTATTCACAAAAACAAAAAAATCCCATTTTGCTCATTTAGCATCCCTGATCAAACTCGCAAAAATGCTTTGCGCGCGTTGAAGGCACCCTGCCCGATCACAGCGAAAATAATGAGTTGGATAAGCGCTAGAGCCCATCGTTTGGTCCCAAAACGCAAAATTTTTGGTTTGCGGCCGAACTACCGCGAAATCCACTACAACTGTTCAATTTAGCGGGAACCTGAAGAAATCACAAAATGACTGCCTAGACTGTCCGAAGTTTTCTCATGTTTTCCCGCAGCTTGGCGCGCCGTGTTCTCCAAGATTGTATGGTGAGACAGCTCTCTGAATAAGCACGACTAGACCACCATTTTAGTCCTGGCGTATCGAGGTGACAGGGAGATAGTTCAGCTGTGTTTAATCGAGTACATCAAGCGAGACTTTCACGCGATCCATCACGACAGAGGTTTTGAATTTGAGCACATTGCCTTCTTCAAAAAAAGTTCTCGTTTGTGAAGGCTTCATATTCTTGCATGTCGTGAAGCTGTAAGATGAGCGTAAAGTCGGTATCGCCAGTCGTATAATAGCACTGCTGAACCTGTGAGCACCCGCGCATCCTTCGTTTGAAGGCCTCGAGGGCGACAATGTTTTCACGTTCAAGCGACACCTCGACAATCACGGTGAGATTGCGATCCAGCTTATGGGCGGCAAGGACGGCGATTTCGCGTTCAATAAAACCGGTTTCCCTCAGCTTTTTGAGCCTTTTTTGCACCGCTGGCGGGGAAAGCCCAACGCGTTCGCTGATCACATCGGCGGTAGAACGTGCGTCGTGCTGTACGACTCGAAGTATTTTTCGATCAAATTCGTCCACGTCCGAAATCCATACCTAACCATCAAAATCTATACGAAGTTCAGAACTGTCCCACGAAACTACGAGGAAATCTAGAGCGCTTTCCGGGCCATTCTGATAGTGTCTTGCCGAGGGAAAACGACACAATGTTAGACCAACTTAACCCGAAACAACTCTCCTATGCGTCATTGAAGCCAAAATCGGGCACCGCAACGCACGAGGTTTTGACGCCCACTGCTTTCCAGGCAGCAATTGAGGCAATCACAGCGTGGCCAGGCTATGCACCAACGCCGCTACACGCGTTAAATGGTTTGGCGCGATCATGCAATGTTGCGAAGATCTATTACAAAGACGAAGCACTGCGTTTCGGCTTGGATAGTTTCAAGGCTTTGGGGGGCGCATATGCAGCGTTACAAGTGCTCAAGCGCGAACTCACAGCTCAGCTAGGCCGTGATGTGAGCGCAGAAGAGATTAGGCAGGGAAAACTTACCCACGAAGTGCAAAAGATTACGATTGTAAGCGCAACTGACGGCAATCATGGCCGTTCGCTCGCTTGGGGCTGCCAGCAGTTTGGCGCCAATTGCAAAATCTATATCCATGCTGAAGTGAGCAAAAGTCGTGAGGACGCGATTGCAGAGCTGGGCGCTCAGATCATTCGGATTGCTGGCGATTACGATGATTCAGTGGCTCTGGCGCGCGCAGAAGCTGAGGAAAATGGTTGGTTCGTCGTCTCAGATACGTCATGGGATGGGTACAGCCAGCCACCAAAAGATGTGATGGCCGGGTATGGTGTTATGACCAGCGAGATCTGCGCCCAATTGGATACAGCACCGACCCATGTTTTTCTACAAGGCGGCGTAGGCGGTTTGGCAGCCTCTGTCATTGCCTATCTTGATCAATATTGGGGAGTGACCCGTCCACGGGCCGTCATCGTTGAACCAGAATTGGCCGCTTGCTTGTTTATCAGCGCCAAGGCGGGCAAACGGACCACATTTCAAATCGAAAATGAAACGACAATGTCGGGCTTGTCTTGTGGTGAACCTTCACCGCTCGCGTGGCAGATCCTTGAACAAACAACTCAGGATTTTGTCACTATTCCAGAAACCTATATTGCACCTGTGCTGGAAATGCTGAAGTCCCCCCACCAAGGAGATCCCGAAATCCTGGCCGGCGAAAGTGCGGTTGCTGGGGTAAGTGCCTTTATTGCAATCAGCAAAGACGCCAATTTGCGCGCGCAAATGGACATTGATGCCAACTCGCGTATTCTTTTTATCGGCTCAGAAGGAATTACTGACCCGGTCTCTTACAAACGGCTAATTGAGGGTCTCGCGCATGCCTAGCTTCACCCCAGAACGTGGATTTGTGGAGGCTGAATATTTAGCTCGTCTTGAGCGCGCGCAACGGCTTATGGCACGTGATGGCCTTGATGGCCTGTTGGTCATGAGTGAGCCTGAGGTGCGTTATTTTTCCGGCTTTAAGACCCAGTTTTGGCAAAGCCCAACACGGCCATGGTTCGTGTTTGTTCCAGCCAACGGCAAGCCGATCGCGATAATACCCGAAATTGGCGCGGCGCTGATGGGTGAAACCTGGTTGGACGATATTCGAACTTGGCATGCACCCGATCCAGATGATGACGGAGTTAGTTTGCTGCTTTCTTTGCTGGCACCATTGGCCGCGGCGGGGAAAACGATTGGCATTTTAAAGGGTCCTGAAACGCGCCTCTTTATGCCCTTGGCAGATTTTGAGCGTTTGGTTGACGGATTGCCAGGTCTGAATATCGCAGATGCAACACCAGTGGTTCGCGCGTTGCGGATGATCAAAAGTGAAGCAGAAATTGAAAAGATTGCCCATATTGGCCAAATCGCTTCAGCCACTTTCGCGAAAGCGCCGTCCTTGTTTGCTGTCGGTCAACCGATGATCGAAGCCTTCCGTGCCTTCAAAGTGGAACTCTTGCGCCAAGGCGCTGACGATGTGCTACCTGGTGGGCGGGGCAGGTGAAAACGGATATGCAGGCGTCATATCGCCGCCGACCAATCGTGCATTGCAAACGCATGATATCTTTATGCTTGATACGGGTGCAGTGTTCGATGGCTATTTTTGTGATTTTGATCGCAACTTTGCCATCGGCTCGGCATCAGAGGACGTCAAAACGGTCTATCGAACGTTATTCGCCGCAGCCAATGCTGGGCTTGAAGCCGCGCGACCTGGTGTTGCGTGCAATGCATTATTCTCGGCAATGCAGAGCGTCATTGAAGATGCTGGTTTTGGCGGTGGCAGTGTTGGCCGCTTCGGCCACGGCTTGGGCACGCAGCTCACAGAATGGCCATCACTCGCGCCGTTTGACGACACGATTTTACAAGAAAATATGGTGATTACCCTTGAGCCATCGATAGGTTATGGCGACGGAAAGGTGATGGTTCACGAAGAAAATATCGTCATTCGTGATGGTCGACCCCAACTTTTGAATTCAGCTGCCCCCGAAGAGCTGGTTGTGATTGGGGGTCAACATGTCAGTTAGTTATTTGACGGATGGTGGCATTGGCACCAAGGCGAATTTTGGCCTGATTGTCTTGCAATCGGATGAAACGGTTGAATATGAGATCAACCGATATCTGGGTGGGGATCAGATCGGCCTGTACCATACCCGCATACCGATGGTGCCGCATATCAATGCGCAATCGCTCATCGGCATGATTAACGATCTGCCACATGTCGTATCTTTGCTGCCCCCCGCGGTTTCCTTTAATGTTGTTGGATATGCCTGCACCTCCGCGTCGACTGTTTTGGGCTCTATTGCGGTGGCAAACGCCATTCAAACCATTATGCCAAACACCAAAGTCACGGACCCAATTGATAGTTTGTTGGCAGCCTGCGCTGCTCATAGCGCGAAAAGGATTTGCTTTTTAAGCCCTTATATTGACGAGGTCTCAAAGCGAATGCGGCAAGCATTCGAAAACGCCGACATCGAAATTGCAAACTATGATTCATTTGAGCAATCCGATGATCAGATTGTTTCGCGAATTTCACCAGCCTCAATTTTGCGGGCGATCGAAAAGATAACAAACGGCGTTGATTGCGACCTTGTGGTTGTATCATGCACCGCACTGCGCACCGCCGAAATTCTGAGTGACGCAGCAAATCGTTTAGGAAAACCTGTTCTATCCAGCAATTCTGCAATGGCGTGGAATATGGCGCGCCTGGCCGGGATGCCCGAACTGGCGAACCGCATTATTCTAAATTCAAAACCGCAAATTAATACAATTGACGGCGAAGGCCCGCTATCTGAAATGATGTAGGGCCACCTCGAACGGCAGCTATGGGCAGCTATCTCACAATCTTTATCAGAAGGACGCATAAAGTCGGGGTGTTTTCACGACGCAAGAAGACATTCAACCGTAAATACCCGCTTCAATTTCTGACGCAAACTGTTCTTGCGAGGATACACCGATATAGCCACGCTCATAGCGCGAGCTAGAAACAACGCACGTACCGTCTTAGTGCACGTGCGGCGTTACAATTTCGCCCAACTGCTCGCCGCGTGAAACTTTGCCGTATATATACATTTCACTCTTTTGGCCCGTCAGCAGAAGACAATTGGTGAAAATCGCAACCTTAAAACCCAACTAAACCACTGACTCTATTAAGAAATGGTAGCGGGAGAGGGACTTGAACCCCCGACACGCGGATTATGATTCGCTTACTTATATTTTTGTTTATATTTTTCAATGTTTTATCACAGATACAATCATAAAAAGATGATAATGTATCAATTCATAAAACCTCGGTGACACCATCCCGCCTCCACATGCAATTTTCTTGAAGACTTAGCTGAAGAGGACTTTCTCAAACGTTCAAACCGCGCCAAATAATTGAACACGTACTCCAAAAAAAATTTTGCCAAGATCGCTGTGAATTGTTTTATTTTCCCGCCAAGCACAAATTCCGGCTAAACCCAACATTGCGCGGCATAAAAAATACGCATAATGGTCCTGTCATCGGCCAAATCTACACGCCAAATTAAAGGTTGCTAATTTTCGCGCGATCCAGCAAGTTTATCCTCATTGTTAACAAATTGTAAATAATTAGCAGGGGGAGGGGCGGAAACGTCGAATATTTTATGAGATTTGGATGTCGACACCGTATCCGCAGAACATTGGCATGCGCGAGCATCCCATTATTAGCATCATTCGTAACTCCCGCATTTACTGAGGAGCCCTACGTAAAGTTTGAAACTGGCGTCAGCGGGCTTAAACTACCCTCAAATCTATTTTTTGCGGAGCGAGGCGAAACCTCGCCTTTCGCTAGGTTGGGCGATCTAGACACAGATAGCGGCGTACTCGCAGGCGGTCATCTCAGCCTCGTCTTTGGCACGGATTTGCCCGCGCCTGTTCTTGGTGCAGACATGTCAACAATTGAATTTGTCGGCGCATTTCAAAATGTTTGGGGGTCGACCGCTGCAAGCTTCTTTGACAACGGTCCAGGCGAACGTTACGGCTGGGTCGAAATGCCATACGTGAGTGGCTACGGAACAATTGACGGCTCTACACTGGAAACAACTACAGATAGGACGGCACGATATATAAAAAACCAGGCCCTGTTAAAAAAACAAGTACGAGCACGCTGAAATATTCTTCGGTCCGGATTTTCGCTATTTGGGCCAGCAACTCGATATCGACGGTGAAATCGTTGGAGGTTCCACCACGGTGAGCCTAGTGGAGAATCTTTCCACTGTTTATGGTGGTGTGGCATTAGGCGCATCTTTTGCGGCCGTGAACACCGATGATTGGCTTGTGAATATTCTTGGTTCCGTGTCCATTCTAGCAAATAACACACAATATGATGCCACTTATGAAGACCCCTATAGGGTGCAAACTTCAAGCTTGACTGATAGGCAAATCGCTGTTGGTGCGACGGCAAAAATCACCTTCGAGAATCAGATTGCGCCCAACACTACGTTTGGTGGCTATGCTTCGGTCGACTACCTATCATATTCACCGCAGATTAATTACGGGTCATCACCAGGGGATCCTGCCAATCCTGTTTTACATATTGGCGGCGCTCCCATGTTTGGCGGGTCTGTCGGACTGACATTGAGGCACGATCTGAACTAAGGTGTGCCCTCAATTCTGCCGGCATCGGTTTGTGCATAGAAAAACGGTTGTGTGCTTAAATAAAAGGTGGCGCTTTTGCGCCACCATATACACGACCTGACCAGTTAACTGAACAGGTCCCTCTCAAGCTTTTCAAAGAGCACCACGTCATTAGCCACATCATTAATGAGATGCCCATAAACGTCCATCGTCATCATGATGGAGGAATGACCGAGCATGCTTTGCACTTTTAGCAACTGCCATCCCTGATCCAAAAACAGCGACACTGCGGCATGGCGCAGCGCGTGGATATTGAAAAGCGGTTTGCCATTTTCATCCACCAATCCCGCACGACGCATCATTGGCTGAAACCGCCGGGCATGAATATTCGCTGTATGCTCAATATTCCCCTTCCCGTTTGGAAAGACTAAATAATGCTCGCCTTTTGGGCATCTGGTCTTCCACTCTTTGACCACCGAGATCGCTTTCGGCGCCAATGGGATTTTCCGGATACCAGCAACGCTCTTTGGTGGTCCAATCACGCAATATTCATCTGCGCGTTGTGTCGCCTTTATCAACCCCACATCGAGCCCAACATTTGAACCGCGCCGGGTTTGTCGGAAGCTCCAGACAATGATTAGGTTGGAGCATTATTAACAAGACAACGAACAAATATTCACCCGAAGTGCGCGAACGCGCGGTGCGAATGGTATTGGACGATGCAGGGTGGTCAGATTGATCAAGGACATCGGCATTGAAGGCGTCATCTTTGATACAAGGCCCGGAACAACGGTTCCTGACAAGGCTTTACCTTGTCCGCTGGATCGGGTGACGCGCCAGTTTTATGCGTCTACACCAAACGTATTCTGGGTTAGTGACGTCAGCTATGTGGCGACATGGCAGAGGTTCGTTTATGTAGCCTTTATCATTGATGTTTTTTGCGCGGCGGATTGTTGGTTGGCGCGCAAGTCGGACGGCGAATGCCGGCTTCGTTCTCGATGCTTTGCAACAGGCCATTCGTCAACGCAAGCCAGCACAAGACCAACTGGTGCATCACTCGGATAGAGGAACACAATGTCTGTCGATTTGTTGTGTCCGCGTAACTAAGACAAATCAGCCTCCGGCAAACTCGGCGCAGTTCATCTCCGGCGCAACAGTGGGAATTGTGGCAGTGCCCCCCGCGACGCAGGATCTTAAAAGACGCTCACCAGCGCGCGTCAATACAGCTACGCACTCCAGCTCACGCCACTTACACGCAAGAGCGTCACACCAACTCCCTCAAACGACTAAAGGCTATTGCTGTAAGTTAAAAACGGAGGCAATGCTAACTGAAATCGGCGGATAGTTACCTCGATTTTCCAACTTACGTTTTTCTTGAATTGTTGGGATACCTTTACTGTCGGCAAGATTCCTGACGGGTTTGGATTTGGGTGATTGGTCGGGGTTCGCTACCTTGACGTGCGACTTTTGTTCAATTCGAGAGCATAGTCCGCCACATCCTGCAGGGATGAGCCAATTTGATCAGGTTCAACGCCAAGGCGGTCCAGCGGAAGTCCATGGCGGTTGAGCCAGATGGTGCGATATCCAAACCACGTCGCGCCGCAAATATCCCAACAGTTGGATGAGACGAAGAGAATTTCATTGGCCTCACAACGAAAGGTATCCGGCCCCATCTGGTAAGCTTGGGGTGCGGTTTTGAAACGTTGTACGCTGTCGACACTCAAGATGTGATCAAAGTACCCAACAAGCCCAGACGCCTTGACCGCCTGATCCAGCATCCAGGGTGTGCCGTTTGATAGGATCGACAAAGGAATACCCGCGCCCTTCAGACGTTGCAGTTGCGCCGCGTTTTCCGGAAAGGCCGAAAGCTCGGCATATTGCCCCATCAAGCGATCACGTGCCTTTTGCGTCAAAATTTCACCCAAAGCTTCACACGCATAGTCCAAAGCATCGCCGGTGACCTGCCAGAAATCCGCGTACTTGCCACACATATCGCGCAACCGGGTATATTCGATCTGCTTGTCCCGCCAAATGGTGGCGAGCTGTGCACCCTTTCCGGGGAACAATTTCTCGGCCAGCGCGCCAACCGAATAGACGTCGAACAAAGTGCCGTAGGCGTCGAAGGCGATGGCTTTAATCGACATTTTGGTTTTCCTTCCCATTGCAGTGCCTTTGAAATTAAAGTCACAAGAACGAGCACTTCATACCCAACCGGCACATCAGCTAAGAAACTAGCATGGAACTTTTATCAAGAAAACAAATGAGGCTAGCAATATATGGATCAGTCCCACCAAGGATTTGAGCTATTTGGTCGCGGTTATGAATAGTCCGGCGTTATCAATGGTTGGCCAACGTCATCGACTTCAGCGTCGAACAATAGCGCCAGATCAAAGCTGCAGGCTCCAGCAAGTCGTGCACGCGATCGAAAGCTTTCGACGAATGTTGACAACTTCCAATCAGCGACCATGAAAGTCGCCAACATTTCCGGCATTAATCAGAATAACTTACGGCTACCATCTGATGCCCCTGAATCTTATCAACAGTGAATTTGACTTCCCCCTCGGCCTGCTCAAACACCACATCGGCATTATCGGGCACCAACTTGACGGCTGAAACCAGCCTGTCAGTTCTTAAATTCACGCTAATCTGGCGCAGCTCGGGCAGATCTTGGATGATCTCCACAGGCTGGCCATTAAACGTGCCGCGCAATTGTGGCGTCGCGTAAAGCAAGTGCACAATGTCGCGGTTTTCGGCGTCTTGTGTGCGCAAAGTCACCCGGCCACCTACAGGCAGGTTGGTGGTAATCTTGCGTTGATTTTCCAACAGTAGGTTCACCAAATTGCTGAGTACTTGGCGATGCACCACCGCGCCTGCCTCGAAGTAAATCGAGAACATGGGGTAAGGCAAATAGGCCACGCCATTATGCACCACACCGGCCGAAAATTCGCTCGCTTCGGTATGATATGGTGTGTTCATATGGCCGTTAAAATGCTTATGGCACCGGTCGAAATAAGGGTCAAACATTTGTCCCAGCTTTCGCCCTTCGTCACTTTCAAGCTATAGCCAGTTTGCCCCAGCAGCACTGGATCATTCACAAAATCTGCTGCAATGCTTTTGGCATAATCAGCATAGGCAATTTCAAATTGCGCTGGGCCTGCAATGTCGGCGCCAAAATCAAAGAGTGGCCTTTTCGTTTCGGCATCAACGCCGGACTGGCCCGTCAACAACAAGCGCCCTCCGTGGTCAATAAATGCTTGCAATTTCTGCTGAAGTTCTGGGCCAATATGCGCCTCATCTGGCACGATGATCAGGCGATAGTTCACAAACTCAGCTTCCACATCAATAAAGTCGAACAATTGATGTTCTTCGAGAAGTAAGCGCGACGCGCCTTCATCGGCGATATTGTTTACTGATGCGGGTTCCCACGTCGGCAGGTTTGGCGAGTTGATGGCCCGAACCGACAGAACCGCGATTTCAGCCACATTTTTGGTGCCGACGCACCAAGGTTCTTTGGCCTCCACGTCCTTATAGGCCTCGCCAATAATGTCGTAGGTGCTTTGGGTGATCTCGCCGCTCGGATGCAAATGATCGCCGATGGAACAACGAGCGCCATGGGCCAGCATAAAGCCGCATTCATATTGCAACGCGGTTGGGTGTTTGAACGCGCCAAATTCACCCCAAGTGGTGTGAAATTTGCCGGTCATGCCCAAATAGTCAGCCCCAATGGTTTCGGCATATTTTGCGCCGATTGGGAAATGCTCGTAGCCCCAGCCACCAGTGGGCAAAGACTCAATTTCCAGATGCGCGTTAAAGTCCAGAATAGAGCGATCGCCCAGCGTCAAATTGCCGTGATTGTGCACCACAGGCATATCTGCGCGCTGCACCTTGGCCGCCGCCGTGGTGCGGCGCATATATTCAGCCTTAATGTGGGCGGCATGGACCAAGCGGTCCTCTTCCTTGGTCCAATCCAAACCCATTTCTTTCATCTGCTGCAAGGCCGATGGGCTACATGATGGATATTGGTGCGCAATGTCCAAAAAGATGCCATCACAATCTGAAAAGAGCGTGGCGACTTCTTCAATTTGTGCTTCCAAAAAGTCCATAAAGGGTGTGGAGAAATCCAACAGGCCCCAGCGCACTTTTTCCTGGGTACCCAAATTGCCGCCAGCGAATAAGAACTTTCCGTCCGGCGTGATCACCCGCCATTCAGGATGCTCGCGGCAGCTCAATTCATCCCATGCGCTTGTGATGTAAATGGGCACGCGAATGCCTTCCGCTTTAAGCGCGTCATATTGCGCCCGCAGCAGGTCAAAATTCAGGCTCGGGTGGCGTTGCCCCACTTTGCCGTCATAATAGTTCCAGCCATGGTGGCAGCGAGCAAAAAGGGTGACGGAATTGACATGGGCACGCTTAAACGCGCTGGCAAATGCCTTGCCGTCAAATTTTTGACCCACTTCGGGAATGGCTTCACTGGTGTGGAAATCCAAATGGATTTGCCGAAATGCATTACTCATAAATAATCCTGAAAACTATTGGCTGGCGCCATAAACACGTTGAACGGGGAGCGAATTTCCGTGTGCATCAAACAGGTACAGCTTGCTTGGATTGGGGGAAATTGACAGAGTCTCGCTCGTCTCAAATTGATGCTGACCAGGGCGAACCAAGGTCACCTGATTGTCCTGCGGCAGCTCAACAAACATCACTGTTTCGCTGCCCAACTGTTCCGCATGAACCAACGCACCTTTGATGCCATTGGCGTCTTGCACCCAGCCATTGGCACGCACACCAACTGTCAGTTTGTCGCCAATATTGAGGCTCAAATTGTGGCCTGGCTTAAGTTGTGCTTCAACATTGGCGCCCAATACAGAAACAGCCAATTTATCGCCCTCTGTGGCTTTCACCATCGCGGGCAAGAAGTTCATTTTTGGCGTGCCCAAAAACCCTGCGACGAACTGGTTGATAGGCTCATTGTAAAGCTCAAGTGGCGAGCCAATCTGTTCGATATGGCCATCGTGCATAACCACAATTTTGTCGGCCATGGTCATGGCTTCCACTTGGTCGTGCGTCACGTAAATGGAAATCGCTTTTTGTTGCCGGTGCAGCTTAATGACTTCCAAGCGCATATGGGCGCGCAAATCCGCATCCAAGTTCGACAAAGGCTCATCAAAAAGGAATACTTTTGGATCGCGCACAATCGCCCGGCCAATAGCTACACGCTGGCGTTGACCACCGGAAAGATCGGCAGGTCTGCGTTCCAAATATGGCTCAAGCTTGAGCACTTTTGCGGCCGCATCCACTTTCTGTTTGATTTTGTCTTTCGGTACGCCGGCCATGCGCAAGGCAAAGCCCATATTCTGCGCCACGCTCATATGCGGATATAGCGCATAGTTTTGGAACACCATGGCCACACCGCGTTGATCCGGCTCGAGTTCATTGATGGGGTCCCCATCGATTGAAATGACGCCAGAGGTGATGTCTTCCAGCCCGGCAATGGTGCGCAAAAAGGTAGATTTGCCGCAACCTGAAGGCCCCACAAATACCACGAACTCATTACCTGATACATCAAGGCTTAGGCCGTGAAGGGCTTCGTGTTTTCCATAGTGTTTAACCAGGGCGTATATTTCTAATTTTGACATTTTATTTTCCCATACCTGCCATGGATTTCACAAAATATTTTTGGAACATCATGAAGATGATCAGCAAAGGCAAAGAACCCATAGTGATCGCTGCCAACATGCCCGGCCAATCAGTGGCGTACTGATCGCGGAAGCGCACCAAACCAAGCGGCAAGGTTTGCACTTCTTGCGACGTCATCACGATGGTGGCGAGCAAGAATTCGTTCCAAACGGAAACCAGATTAAAAATCGCGACGGACACCAGAATTGGTTTGGAGAGTGGCAAAACCACGTACCAAAGCCGCCGCCAGGGGCCACAGCCATCAAGCTTTGCCGCTTCTTCCAGCTCACTTGGGAACTCATAGAAGAAAGAATACATAAGGATCACCGAGAACGGCACGCCAAATGCAGCATAAGGCAAGATCAGCCCCAAATGGGTGTTGAGCAAGTTGGTCTCAGACAAGAGCACATAAACCGGCACAAGCACCGCGTGTACGGGAATGGCAAAGCACAGAATGATCAACAAATACAGAGTGCGGCGGAACGGAAACTCCATCCGCGCCAAAGCGTATGCCAACATGGCTGAGATAAACACAATCAACAAAACGGAGAAGAAAGAAACAATCACCGAATTGAGGAAATAGTCCCGCACACCAGCGTCCCACGCCTCGGCAAATTTACCCCAGTTTGGGTTCTCCGGAAGGCCGATAGTTGGTGAACATTTCGCGCTGACTCTTCAGTGCGCCGATGAACATCCAACTCAAGGGGAACAGGATGATCACCGCGTAGGCACCCAAAAATAGATGCATAAAGAAGGCGAGTTTTCTGGTTTTTGGAAACAGGTTGGTCGCCATATTACCATCTCCTCGTCAGGCGGTGCTGCACAAAACCAAAGGCCAGGGCAATACCAAGGAAAATCACGCTCATCGCATTGGCGTGGCCAATGTTGGAAAATTCAAACGCGTTGCGGAAAATGTAGGAAGCCAGCACTTCTGTCGCGTTGCCCGGGCCACCATTTGTGAGCACGTAAACCAGATCGAACACTTTAAAAGCGCTGATGACTGTGAGCAAAATTGCGGTCACAATCACGTTTCGGATTAATGGCAGCGTGATGTGGAAGAATGAGCGCACATTTTTGCAGCCATCCATGCGCGCGGCTTCATAGAGCTCCTCGGGAATCGACTGCATACCCGCAAGCAAAATCACCATCATGAACCCGGTATATTGCCACGCGCCCACAAAGATCACCCCATTAAGCGCCGTGTCCGGGGCGCCCAAAATACCGTTGCGCGGATGCGGCAAATTTAGCATTGCCAACCAATCTTGAATCGGGCCGATATTGGGGTCAAGAAACAAGCTCCAAAGCAAACCAATTGCTGCGGTGGACACAACAATGGGCGCAAAAATAATGGTGCGGTAGAGCACCTTGAGACGGCGCACGCCTCTGTCGAGCAGAGCAGCGAGTACGAGGCCCATGCCAACTTGCAGCACCACCGACAAAACGCCGAATTGAATATTATTGACCAACGCCAACCAGAAGGTGTCGTCGCCCCAAATTTCTTTAAAATTTGTAAAACCCACAAAGCGTTGCGGCCCGCCGAAAACCTCTTGCCGGAACAGTGACCATAAAATGGTTTGCATAAGCGGCAAAAAGATAAAGGCACCGAGCAGCAAAAGGCCGGGTATAAGAAGGATAAAGGTTGCTCCCAAATCCTTGCGGTTCTTGCCCATTTGGTCGTCCCTCCAAAGCGAAGATGCGAATGGTGTTGGAAAATTAAGTGCGCGATGATGCGCCGAATTGCAAACAAGGTGTTGCAATTTAATGTCTCAGGGCCCGCATATGAGGTCCTGAGACACCAAGATGAAACCTGCGATCTATATTAGATCAGCTTACATAGCATTCTTGATTTTCTTCGCTTCTTCCTGAACAGTGGCCATCAACTCTTCAGGGCTTGTGCGACCGTCAATCACGTCTTGAATACCGCGCTTGTAAACGTCCACCAGTTTGCCGTTAAGGTCTACATCAAGGATCGGGGCAAAGCCATCATAGTTCGGCAAATCCGCCACCACTTCTTGAATGGTCGGGTGCACCTCGTCAGCATATTGATCAACATTTGCGCCGTTCAAAGGAATACGCGCAGCTTTCACCAAACGCTGGGCTTGTACCTCGTCGGTCAACAACAAGGACACAAAGTCAGCTGCCAATTCTTTATGCTCAGATTTCGCGCTGATTTGGAAACCTTCGGTCAAACCCAAAATGTAGTTTCGGTTTTCTTTTGGCGCATCTGTGATCGCCGGGAACGGTGCAATGGCATATTTGCCATCAAAGCCTTGGTTGTCAAAGCTGGACGCGCACCATGTGCCGCAATAATCCGACATGCCGCCACCTGAGGTGAAGATCGCGTCTGACATATCGGCTGTTGTGGCGTTTACACCAGGCTGGAAGCAGCCCTCTTTTTCCATGCGGGCGATGAATTCAAGCGCCTGCACATAGCCAGGGTCAGTGAAAAGCTCATCTGCATCATTGAGTAAACGCATGTCTTGCAGCATGTTCTCTGCACCCACATATTGCGATGTGATCATAGAAACATAGTGAATGCCACGCCATTGGTCTTTATTACCCAAAACGGTGAACGCTGCACCATCGGCCATCTCAGGCACTTTGTTACAGGCTTCAAACATTTCATCGCTGGTTTTTGGGAAATCCATGTTGTTTTCAGCAAAGAAATCTTTGTTGTAATACATGTAAACTGCGATGGAGTGTGTTGGCACACCATAGGCTTTTCCATCCATGGAGAATGGGCCAAGCATCTCTTTACCGATATAATCCAGCCAACGGCCCTCGCCCAGTTCGCTTACGTCAGCGGCCAAGCCATTACGTGCCAATGAGATGGAGTCTTCTGAACCCCAGTTGAAGAACACATCAGGACCGTTGTTTGATGCCAAAGCAACGGCCAAGCCTTTTTTGTAGCTTTCGCCATCAAAAGTTTCGAATTTTACATTCACACCAGGATGCTCAGCTTCAAACTGTGCGATCACATTTTCCCAGTTCTGGTTCACACCTTCACTTGTGGATGACAATTCCCAGACTTTAAGCTCTTGCGCCAGTGTTGGCATTGCAAGAGCCAGACCAAGTCCGGTGGCCATTGCCGTTGTTTTTAGTGTTTTGGATAGCTGCATTGAGTGTCCTCCCATTTGCACAAGTCCAATGTCGACGCGTGTTATCCATCCGGTTACCTCACATTCGTTATGAGGGTCGTGTAGATTGAGTTAGTCGCAGTCGAACCGTTTCGATAAATTCACATAATCATGCCCAACAAATTCAAGTCAAGCGCAAAGCTGTTTATCATATATAAAATTTAGTTTCAAATACGAATTTCATTTTCGGCAAATTTGGGGCACTTTCAGAGAATAGCTTGCTTGCCAAGAAAAATTCATTCCTCTATATCTTTATAAAATAAACAAAAAATCAGATGCATAAAATCGGTTCGATTATGACCACTATTCGCGATATAGCCCGAATTGCTGAAGTGTCAATTTCCACTGTGTCACTCGCGCTGAACGATTCTAGCCGCGTTAGTGCAAAAACTTTGCAAAAAATAGAACAAGCCATTCAAGCGACAGGCTTTAAAGTTGACCCTGTGGCCAGCAGCTTGAAAAGCGGTTCGTCAAAGCTAATTGGCGTTGTTGCTGGCGATGTAGCTAACCCCTTTTTCGGCCGACTGCTCAATCAAATACAAAGCTGCGCCATTGAAAAAGGCCATTTGGTGATCGTATCGGCATCGCGCGGCGTGGCGTTGCATGAAGGACAGATACTGGATTTTTTGGCAGGACAGCGCGTGGCGGGTATTTTGCTTTCACCGCACGGCAAAGATGACGCATTTATCGACCATATAAATCGTTTGCGAATGCCCACCGTGTTGTTCGACCACAAAGTGGAAGGTTTGGAAGCGGATTTTGTTGGCTCGGACAATATACTAGCCAGCTCCATGCTGACGGAGCATCTAGTCCGCCTGGGCCACACACGCATCGCCATATTGGCTGGTGAGGCTGGCCTTTATTCAGCAGATAAACGGACTGAAGGTTTTAGACTAACCATGCAAACCGCAGGGATAGACGTCGATGAAAGCCTGGTGGTGGACGCAAAATATGATGGCGACTTGGCCTATGCCGAGACAATGCGGTTACTCACCCGTGCACAACCGCCAAGCGCAATTGTTGCCGCCAACAATGTGATGGCTCTGGGGGCGTTACAAGCCATTCAGGATTTGGGGTTTAAATGCCCGGAAGATATTTCGCTGACATGTATCGACGACGTGCCATGGTCAAACGTTATACAACCCAAACTCACCATGGCGGTTCAGCCGATTGAGGAAATCGGCAAAATTGCGAGCGCTATGCTTTTTGAACGCATTGCGTCACCGGGCAAAAAGATTGAACCCCGCATGGCGATCACAACGCCAAAACTGATCATCGGCAACAGCTGTGCGCCGCCTAAAACCCACTAACCAAGCCATAGGTCTTTTGAGCATTTTTGGAAAACAGTTTTTGCCGGTTCTCGTCCAACTCATCCGCCATCACTTTGTTGGTAATGGAAAGCCAATCTGTAAGGCCGGCGCCAAGATTCACAACGGGCCAATCGCTGCCCCACACCACACGATCCCAGCCAAAAATCTCGATTGATTGTTCAATGTAGGGTCGGACAGCTTCGTAGCTGTTTTGATGCGGGTCACACAGGTTGGTTAACCCTGAAATCTTGCAAGTCACATGATCCATTTTTGCCAGTTCACGCATCTTGTCAGTCCAAGTTGCCCGGTCATGTTGCTGCATATCGGGCGTGCCGCAATGGTCTAAGATCAAACGAGTATTGTCGCATGCTGCAGCAAAATCAATCGCCAGATCGAGCTGACGCTGCAAAAAACACATGTCAAAGCTTTTGTCGGCCGCTCCCATTTTTCGCACATTCTCACGAAACCATTGGTCCTGAGAAACAACATCATCAACCACATGCAGTACACGACGATAGCCCACAACATAGGGGTTCTTTAATGATCGTTCCAGCCAGGCGTCGAAACCGCCGAGCTCCGGATAAGCCGCGGCGACAAGACCGGTCAGCTTATTGCCGAACGCGGCACACAAGGTGGAAATATACTCTGTCTCCTGCGTGTAAAGATGCGGATCAACCGCGGCCTCCATAAAAAGCGTCGCGGCTATCTGGTCTACGCCCTCAATCTGCGCATAGTCTTCAAGGGTGAAGCATGCAGACCGCAAAGGCTTAATTCCACTAACCCAATCATATGAAAAGTGGTTGCCATATAGAAGATGTTGATGTGTGTCGATCAGCGGTGTCATCGGCGTTAGTCTTTAGCAGGCACACAGACTTGTTTTTGAACGCCCAAGCCTTCAATCGTCAGTTCCATTGTGTCGCCCACCTTTAAATAGGTTTGCGGCGACATGCCCATGCCCACGCCCGGTGGGGTGCCGGTGGAAATGATATCGCCGGGCTGCAAGCTCATAAATTGCGATACATAAGACACCAATGTCGCCACGCCATAGACCATGGTTTTGGTGTTGCCGTTTTGGCGTCGCTCGCCATTTACGTCCAAAGACATCTCAAGTTTTTGCGGGTCAGCCACTTCGTCACGGGTTACTAAATAGGGACCGATAGGGCCAAATGTATCGGCAGACTTGCCTTTCACCCATTGACCTTGGCGTTCAATTTGAAACTCACGCTCTGACAAATCATTGACCACACAATAACCGGCGACATGGTCCATGGCGTCGGCTTCATCCACATACTTGGCTCGCTTGCCGATAACCACGCCCAGCTCAACTTCCCAATCAGACTTTTCTGATTTGCGGGGAATCTCAACATCATCATTTGGGCCACAAATTGCTGAGGTAGCTTTAAAAAACATCACTGGTTCTGGCGGCACCGCCATGCCGGATTCAGCGGCATGGTCGGCATAGTTAAGTCCGATACAAATGAATTTCCCAACTTGACCAACACAAGCGCCGATGCGCTCATTATTGTCCAGCTCTGGCAATGTCGACAGGTCGAGTTCAGCCAGTTTCTTCAATTTTTCATCTGAAAGAACCTCGCCAGCTACATCATCAACATAGGCAGAAACATCAAAATATTCGCCATTTGGCCCTAAAATTGCTGGCTTTTCCTGTCCAATCGGGCCGACACGCAATAATTTCATTTTTTTTCGTTCCTCTAAATCGTCCAACCGCCATCAATGACGTGAATTTGTCCCGTTGTGTAGGCGCTTTCATCGCTGGCCAAATAGGTCACAAACGCCGCGATCTCGTCTGGTTCACCGATGCGTCCCATGGGTTGGCGCGCGATGAATTGCGCTTTGGCAGATTCATAATCACCCTGCGCTGCCAAGCGTTGCTCCAGGGACGGCGAATGCACTGTGCCTGGGCAAATGGCGTTACACCGAATATTATCTTTCACAAAGTCAGCCGCCACCGATTTGGTCAAGCCAATCACCGCCGCTTTTGAAGCACCATAGGCAAAACGATTTGGCGCGCCAGTGACGCTTGAAGCAACCGAAGACATATTGATGATGGAGCCACCGCCCTTTTTGATCATATTGGGCAAGATAGCCTTAATCATTTGATACATGGCCGTGACGTTGAGATTGAGTGAGAACTCCCAATCCTTTTCATCACAGTCCAGAATAGTGCCATTGGCCACGAAACCCGCGCAGTTGAACAGTACATCAATGTCTGTATGCTTTTCCGCGAGCGCTTTGATCGCCTCCTTGTCCATCACATTGAGCACTTTGATAGCGCAGCCTGTTTCGTCTGCCAGTGAGACCAGGCCCACTTCGTCAATGTCAGTGGCCAAAACGGTGGCGCCATCAGCCGTCAAGCGCTTCACACTCGCCCGCCCGATGCCTTGGGCTGCGGCCGTGACCAAGCAGAACTTGTCTTTTACGCGTTGCATTTTTACTCCTATGCGGCCGGCATACAGGCCGGTCCAGTCGGTTCAAAGCTTTTATAGGTAAGAATAAATTCGGTATGACCGAGCGCCTCAGAGCGGGTCATTTCGCCCGCGCTCACTCGCGCGACGAGGTCAACGATTTCTTGCCCCACCTCATCAAGTGTCGCCTCATTGTCCAAAATTTGCCCGGCATTCACGTCCATATCGTCGGCCATGCGCTTATAGGTCAGTGGGTTGGCACACACTTTCACCACTGGTGAAATTGCAGAACCCACAACCGAACCGCGCCCGGTCGCAAACAGCACCACATGTGAGCCACAAGCGATCAGCTCGACGATTTCAGCATTGTCGACAATGTTGGGGAAACCGAAGCGCACTTCACCATCCGGCACCACGTCCAACAGGTAAAGACCGCCTTTGGGTGGAATGTCGCCAGGTTTAATTAAGCCCGAAATGGTGGATGCGCCAGACTTGGCGTAAGCGCCCATAGACTTTTCTTCAATAGTGGACAGCCCGCCGTCGGCATTTCCGGGCGCGAAACTTGGATAGCCCAGCACCTCATAGTAGCGCGCGGCCTTTTCAATGCTTTGCACCAATTCTTTTGCCAATTCCGGGGTGGCCGCCCGCTTTGCCATATGGGGTTCACAGCCAATCAGCTCACCGGTTTCTTCAAAAATACATGCCACACCTTTTTCAACAAATTGGTCAAATGCGCGGCCAATTGCTGGGTTGGCTGTAAGACCGCTCGTGCCATCAGATCCACCGCAAATGGTACCCACACCAGTTCCGACCAGTCCATCTCAACCGTCGGCGTGTCCTTAAGGTTTTGCAATTGGTGCTCAACCCAATCGATGCCTTTTTGCATGGTTTTGCCGGTGCCGCCTTCGCCTTGTATGGTCAACACGTTAACCGGGCGACCCGTTTCGGCCACCACATCCCGCAACTTTAGCTTATTGAAGCCTTCGCATCCCAAAGAGACGAGCAAAACAGAGCCACATTAGGGTGGGTGCAAAGACGTTCCATCATAGATTGAGCATATTCGTTTGGATAGCAGCCGGGAAAGCCAATCACCTGCACCTTCTGTGGTGCGAAACGTTGGGCCACCTGCCGCGCCACATGGTGGGCACATTCAACTAAATAGACCACGGTGACAATATTGCGAATGCCTTTGCGACCATCGCTGCGTAAATAGCCCTTCATGAAATGACCTCTTTTTTGGTGCCTGTGGTCAGGGTGTTGGCCAAGTAAGTGCTTTCAATATTATGGACATGCACCAGGTGGCCCTTGGCAATTGGTTGATTGGCCACGCCAATCACGGCGCCATATTTCAAAATTTTCTCACCTTGCCGGATGTTACGGGCAGCCACTTTGAAGCCCATTCCCGCATGTTGATCGAGTGCTGTCATTTCACCATTAATCATCAGCATTTCGCCGGCGCGAACGGCGCGTGCAACGCCTAAAATATTATCATTTGGGTCCAGCAAAATCAGGCGTGGATCATTTTCGCCTGTCGGGTCAACGTTATCATTGTCTGTCATAAAACGACTTTCGGTCCGTCAGGTGAGGTTATGGATGATAAAAGACTTGCGCCATCGAAGCCCACCATTCATCTTCATTTTTACTCTCCAATGGTTTTTGACATGGGATGCAAAGTTCCCACCATTTTTGCGTGATGGGCATGTCTGCCATTTTCTTCATATCCGCGGCGTAGTCGCTGCCGACATACTCCCAATAGCCAAACAGCAAATTTTCCGGCTCACGCAGAAAAATGGAATAGTTGGTGACATTGCAATCACTCAGGCTTTGCAAGATTTCAGGCCACACCTCTGCGTGCAGTTTTTTGTAGCGCGCAACAAATTCGGGCCGCACACCGATCACCAAGCCCATGCGTTCCATTGGCTGCTCCATTGGATAGATTTTTTTTCGCAAACTAAACTTGATTTTTTTATATGTCAAAAGTATTTTTACAAATGAAAATTACTTCGCTGATGCAATTTCTCCTCTGCTCGGCTACACCAAACAGATCGCTTGTCTATCCTATTGGCGGAAAGGTTCACCTATGATGCTTAAGCAAAGCTGGCCCAAACCATCGCGGACCACCCCAACTGTTATCATCGGCACTGGTAGCATCGTGGTGGATGCCCATTTACCGACCTACAAAAATGAGGGTATCGAGGTGGTGGGCGTGTTCGATTTGGACCAGCAGCGTGCGCAGGAGGTTGCCAGCGAATGGGGCGTCGAAACGGTATTCGCCAATCTTTCAGATGCGATGTGTCACGACACCGATGTGATTTATGATCTGGCCCTCCCCCGGCAGCAATTGCCGAAACATTGAAGCATGTTCCGATCGGCGCGACGGTGCTTATTCAAAAGCCAATGGGATCAAACTTTGCGCAAGCGAAAGAGATTTTACAGATCTGCCGCGACCACAATTTGAATGCTGGCATCAATTTCCAATTGCGATTTAGCCCGCAGATGTTGGCCGTGCGCGACGCAATTGAACGGGGTATTCTGGGCGAGTTGTTGGAAATTGAAATGCAACTCAATTTGAAAACCCCATGGGAGTTATGGCCGTTTTTGGAGGGACTTGAGCGCATTGAAATTGCGGTGCACTCCATCCACTATTTGGATTTAATCCGGTCGCTGGTTGGCAACCCGAAAGGCGTTTTTGCCCGTACTATGGGCGACCCGCGTTCCGCCAATATGGCGCAAACCCGCACTTCAGCTATTATAGATTATGGCGACAGGCTACGTTGCACCCTCACTCTTAATCACAATCATGATTATGGTCGAAAGTTCCAGGAATGCTCTTTTCGATTTGAAGGCAACAAGGGTGCAATCGTCACCCAAATTGGGGTCAATTTGAACTACCCAAAGGGCGAACCAGACGAATTATGGCTCGCAACCAAGGATGAAGAGTGGGATCAGATCCGCTCGAAGGATCTTGGTTCCTGGAGGCCTTTTCTGGCATTGTGCGCAATGTACAGCGCTTTCACATCGATGAAGACGAGAAGCTCGAAACCTCAGTGGAGGATTGCATCAATACAATGGCCTTGGTGGAAGCGTGCTTTGAGGCAAATGAGATGCCGTCACACCCTCTGCCCAAGGCTTAGCCCAATTCAAGCGCCCGCGCCGGGCCGCCCAATTGCACTGAAATGCTTTCTGCGGCGACCAGCAAATCTTGCAAGCATTGTTCAATGGACACGCCACCTTGCAGGCGCTCCATATAGGGAATTGTCAGCGCCGCGACGGCAAACCCGTCAAAGCCCAAAATGGGGGCGCTGATATTTTCAATGCCTTTTACCACAAGGCTATGCAATTGCTCATAACCTTGGCCGGCAATCTGGTCGAGCTCGCCGCGCAGCTGCCTGGCAGAAATTTTGTCGGGATGGCGAATGCTTGCAATGGCCTTTTCCCGTTCTTCAGGATCGGAATGCGCCAAAATGACCCGCCCGGAAGATGTGCGCCAAATCTCAATCCGCGCGCCCATGCGCACACTCAACACATTATTGCCCGGATTATCGACCTGCCCCACAATCACAATGCTGTCAGCAGAGCGCACTGCCAAATGGCAGGACTGATTGGTTTGTGTCGCCAAGCGCTGCATCACTGGTGATGCCGCCACGGTCAGTCGCTTTACGATGGGGATACGGTGGGCCAGTTCAAACAGGCGCGTGGTGAGATAATAGCGGTCGCTGGTTTCATCTAAGGCGATTAGACCACGTCGACGCAACACGACCAGCATCCGGAAAATCTCGCTGACCGACCTGTCCAGCCGTTTGGCGATTTCACCCTGCGTCAGGCTTTCCCCAGCTTCCGCCAGAGTTTCAATAATGTCGAGCCCCTTATCAAGTGCTGGCGCGTTGTACTTTTCCAAATTTTTCACTCTTTAACTTTGCGAAGCGCCACAATCAGAACCCATCCACGATAAAAATGCGTCGAAGAACTCCGAATGGTGCGGTTGCTTTGATTATTCAGGCCAACTTACACACGTTAAACGCGCTACCGGGAATTGTCAGCCGCTGGATATCACATGGATCAAAAAAAATTCACCCACTATTTTGACTTCATCAGAAATGTTTTACCTTAGCGGAGGAGCGTGAGGAATAAGTCCGCTTACCGTCACGAGCCTGAACAGTGCGGAAATTATCAAACATGCGAGCGATTAAATGCCGCGCACCCAGGCCAGGGTCTGAGGTTCCAATCCCAAGCCTTGGCCCGTGGGAATAAAGGTATGTGATTTACCTTGGATCGCTCATTTGCAGCAGATTGGCTGGTCTCAACCCATTGCGAGCAACCAGGCAAGAATGCCCACCGAACGTTCTCATCGAAGGCCATGTCGATCAAGACAAATTAGATAAGAACCCACTGATGCTGCAACCATTTAGAATTGTCACCAAGGGCGTTCGAGCTTTAAGCAGCCGAGCTGCAAGATGCTTATATTCTGAAGGTTCCAAGCCACCACCCATTTTGTCGGCGGCTTTAAAGAGGTCGGCCGCAAAATCCAGGTCCCAACGACGAGTATCTTTCGCTATAATGAAACATCTCTTACGCAATCATATCAATCTGTCTATCAAATGCTGACGGGATACAAAAAAAATGCCAGAGCATCAAGGTGAAGCGCCTATTCTTTGACTTTACCGATAAACATGCTCATGCATGGCGCAAGCAAATGAATCATTTGGCAACAGGTCTCGGCACTGGCGATCCTTCCTTTAACAAGGACGGAACTGCGATCAACTTGTTCTATCGCGACCTGCCAAGACTCTTTTTTTGATATTCTCACCTACCTTCCGGTCAAAGATCGCAATAAATGCCTGCGAGATATCCGCGAGACGCTGACGCGCATCGCTAAGGATGCAAAGCAAACTGCCCAATACATCGGTACAGTATATCGATAGCGGTAGGGGGGGGAGCGACACGCGCTTACTGCTGAGACCTGGCAATTCGACTGTCAAAATCGAAACTGCCCCGGTCACGCGTGGCGAGTTCCAACATCCAGAGATTAATATCCTCACTGAGGCTGTGTAAAAGCGCTTTGGCTTTGCCGAGTGCGCACGGAAACCGACTAAGTTAGAAACCGATCTTTCAGCGGAAGGCTGGCGGCGCCGAGGGTGCGAGCGGCGGCCCCAACTGTGCCTTCCTGGATTTCCGGCACGCTCACACCGGCATTGTCTTTTGCAAGCAACAGTTTTCTCGTTTTTTTTGGTAAGCTCGGCGAGCACATCGCTGGGCAGCCATCCGTCGATTATGACGCTTTCAGCATCTACAATCGCCTGAGCAGTTTGAATCGCATGGGCAATTCCATTGGCTGCCTGATCGAGCCATGCGGTCAAAATCTCTGATTCAATGTTCCAAACACTCGCGTCCTTCCAGATCGCGCGCCCATCAAATTCTTTGGCATCAAGTTGCCTTTCAAGCGATGCAAGTGACGCAACATCAATAAGATCTTTTAGTTTCCCATCATCATTCGGCACCAATAGCGTCCCCATACCTGCGGCATTGCCAAACGAGCCGGTAAACAGTGAGCCGTTTAAAACCAACCCGCCGCCAATGAAAAAAACCGACATAGAAATAGAGCGTATTTTGAGCGACAAAACTCTTCCCAAAAACCATTTCCGCGCTGCAAGCGGCCGTCGCATCATTCTGAGAGAACACCGGTATCCCGATACGTTCGGCCAAATCACTTCGCAGATCGGCAGTCTCCCATTTGGCCATGCGATCTGGAGATACACCGATTTTTGGCGCCCAGCTCCATAAAAAGCCTGGCATTGCGAGCCCCATTCCGATAATGCGCGACATCGTCTTTGGACTTTCAGTTTCTCGAATACGATCAACAGCCTCACAGGCAAAAGCCATGACGACATCAAAATCCGGATAGTCGTAAATCTTCTTTTCATGCCGCACGGTATTGCCCATAAAGTCTACGAGAGCCAATTCGACCGACCTCCGCCCAACTTTCAATCCCCAAAAATAGGCCCCGCCAGCAGCCAAAGATAAAGGCGTTGATGGTTGCCCGATACGCCCTTTTTGCGGCTTGCCTTTTTCAATCAGCCCTTCGCCACTCAGTTTAGATATCAATCTTGCGACGGTTTGAGCCGAAAGACCGGTCTTCCTTGCTATATCAGCCTTAGCGAGGCCGTGCTCGTAGCGGAGTAATGTCAGGACCAGGCGCTCGTTATTGGCCCGCATCTCTGACTGATTGGTCCCTTGGGAAAATCGGTTTTCACCCGATTTTTCATTCTCAGCAAACAACATCGCGCGTGATTCTCCTTTGTCCCCGCTATCTCTTCAATATTCTACATAGTTTTTCAAGACGCCAAAATAAAAACTAACTTCCAGAGAGTTATTTATTGACTAGACCGTCTAAATCTTTCATAAATGATGTGATCTGCCCTTCTGGGCCGCATGAAAATGGAGGAGACCATGCATTATTTAACAAAAACTCTAGTCCTTGGGATCGCAGCTGTCCTGACCAGCGCAGGAGCTGCTTTTGCAGATGCGCACACGACATCCGCTTGCCTGATCACAAAGACGGACACAAACCCGTTCTTCGTAAAAATGCGCGAAGGCGCAACTGCAGCTGCTGAGGCCAATGGTGTTGAGTTGCAAGCATTCGCGGGCCAATTTGATGGTGACCACGAAACTCAGGTGGCGGCGATTGAAACCTGCATCGCAAGCGGTGCGTCCGGCATTTTGCTCACAGCATCGGACACATCCGCAATCACAGTAGCTGTCCAGCAAGCTCGAGATGCTGGTCTGTTGGTCATCGCGCTCGACACCCCGCTTTCACCTGCCGACGCGGCCGACGCGACATTCGCAACTGACAACTTTGAAGCGGGCCGTTTGATCGGAGCGTGGGCTGCTGGCCAACTTGGCGATGCAGCTGCGGATGCGAAAATCGGTCTACTCAATATCAATCAGAGCCAACCGACAGTGGGCGTTCTGCGTAACCAAGGCTTCTTACAAGGTTTTGGAATCGAACTTGGTGATCCTAACCGTTGGGGTGACGAAGAAGACAGCCGAATCGTAGGTCATGACGTCAGCAATGGCGCAGAAGAAGGTGGTCGCACAGGCATGGAAAGCCTGCTAGCGCTCGATCCGATGATCAACGTTGTCTACACGATTAATGAGCCTGCAGCTGCCGGCGCATATGAGGCACTGAAGTCCATTGGTCGCGAAGAGGACGTTCTGATCGTCTCCGTAGACGGTGGTTGTCCTGGCGTTACCAATGTCGCCGAGGGTGTGATCGGTGCAACTGCACAACAATACCCGCTGGATATGGCGCGTTTGGGCATCGAGGCAATTGCGCAATATGCGGAAGACAAAACACTGCCAGATACCTCCCCGGGTTTGGATTTCTTCAACACTGGTGTGGCGTTGATCACAGATACACCTCTGAAGGTGTGCCATCCATCACATCCGCCGAAGGTCTAGATCTCTGTTGGGGCTAATTAGCTTTCACTAGACCTGATCCTGTCCGTTCTATGATCGGGCAGGATTTCACGTTTAAAGTGTAAAAGGTGACAAAATGCCGGATAGCTACGAAAGCACCGCAAATTCTGACGAAACTGTTGCAATTTTTGAGCAATCGCCGAGCTTTGCACACAAGATACAACACGCCCTGCATGTCACACCGTCGCTTGTCCCGTTGATGGTGCTAATGGCTGCAATCCTGGGCTTCGCAATTGTTTTGGGCGATAAGTTTCTGTCGCCCTTTGCAATGACACTGATCCTGCAACAGGTCCAAATTGTTGGCATTGTCGCGCTTGCGCAATCGCTCGTTATTCTAACAGCGGGCATCGATCTTTCTGTTGGCGCTGTGATGGTCCTTTCTTCCGTGGTCATGGGGCAGTTTACATTTCGATATGGGTTACCACCTGAATTAGCAATAGTTTGCGGCCTGATCTGTGGCGCGCTTTGTGGGTTTATCAGCGGTGTCCTTGTGGCCATCGTAAAGCTGCCGCCATTTATCGTGACCCTTGGGATGTGGCAGGTGGTTTTGGCGGCCAATTTCCTTTATTCCAAAAATGAAACGATCCGCAGTCAAGACATTGAAGCGAATGCGTCGATCCTGCAATTCTTTGGCAGCCGTATTGAGATTGGTGGCGCAATATTTACATATGGCGTGATTTTTATGATCGTGCTGGCATTTGTATTGGCCTATGCGCTGCGCCATACGGCGTGGGGACGACATGTCTACGCAGTTGGCGATGATCCCGAAGCGGCAAAACTGTCCGGCGTGAACGTGAAGCGCACATTGATTTCGGTGTATATGCTGTCTGGCCTTATCTGCGCATTTGCTGGTTGGACACTAATCGGCCGTATAGGTAGCGTCTCACCCACGTCTGGCCAATTGTCGAATATCGAAAGCATCACAGCCGTTGTGATCGGCGGTATCTCCTTATTTGGTGGGCGGGGTTCGATCCTGGGAGCCTTGTTTGGAGCATTGATTGTGGGCGTCTTTACGTTGGGGCTGCGACTTGCCGGTGCAGACCCACAATGGACCAATCTACTTATCGGTATGCTAATCATCGCGGCAGTCGCCGTCGACCAGTGGATCAGAAAGGTGTCAGCGTAATGGAACCTATTCTCAAAGCTCGCAACCTCGTTAAGCGATATGGTCGCGTTACAGCAATTGATAACTGTGACTTCGAACTCTATCCGGGCGAAATACTTGCGGTAATCGGCGACAACGGCGCGGGCAAATCCAGCCTCATCAAGGCGGTATCCGGCGCAGCAATACCGGATTCCGGTGAAGTGTGGCTTGAAGGTAAAAAAGTCTCGTTCCTGTCGCCCAATGCCGCGCGCAACGCGGGCGTTGAAACTGTTTATCAACAGCTTGCCATGAGCCCAGCGCTTTCGATTGCAGACAACATGTTTATGGGTCGCGAAATTCGGCGACCCGGTATCATGGGCAGTGTGTTTCGCATGCTTGACAGACCGGCAATGCAAAAAATTGCACGGGAAAAGCTTTCAGAACTTGGCTTAATGACAATTCAGAATATCAATCAGGCGGTTGAAACATTGTCTGGTGGTCAGCGACAAGGCGTTGCCGTTGCACGGGCTGCGGCGTTTGGCACTAAAGTCATTATTCTTGATGAACCAACCGCAGCTCTCGGTGTGAAAGAAAGCCGCAAAGTTTTAGAACTTATTCAAGATGTTAAGTCTCGTGGCATTCCCATCATCCTGATCAGCCACAACATGCCGCATGTTTTTGAATTGGCCGACCGGATACATATCCATCGGCTCGGCAAACGGCTTTGTGTGGTCGACCCATCCCAAATTTCAATGTCAGATGCGGTTGCGCTGATGACAGGTGCGATGACGCCCGATGACATTCACGCCTGATCGCTCCGCCGCACGTATATTGTCTCAAATCATTGATTTGCCGCAGACGCGGAAGTTGATTGGCATTGCTGGTCCGCCGGGGACCGGAAAATCAACCGTAGCGGCGGCCCTTTGTACGAAACTTCAAGAGGCTGGGCGCACAGTTAAGGTTATGCCAATGGACGGGTTTCACCTCGACAATCGTTTGCTGGACCAACGAAAACTTCGCCACCGCAAGGGCGCTCCCGAAACATTCGATGCGGATGGGTTTTGCGCATTGATCGAACGAGCCGCCAGTGGCGCGGCAGTCGTATATCCGGTCTTTGATCGCACGCGCGATATCGCAATCGCAGGCGCGGGATATGTAGCACAAGACACTGAATTTGTTCTGGTTGAAGGAAACTATCTTCTTTTCGATCGAGCTCCGTGGACGGCGCTGCCCCAGTTTTGGACATTTTCCGTTTGGGTCGGTACGACAAAAAACGAATTGATAGACCGACTAATCGAGCGATGGCTTGCTGAAGGACTGTCCAAAGAACAGGCCTTTGAAAAGGTCCACAATAATGATCTGGCAAACGCAGAAACAATTCAAGCCAATCGATTGCCTGCCGATCTAGAACTCTAAGCCATCACAATCATTCACTTAACGGAGGTATTTTCGATGCTTTTCTTCGCTGACACTGCCAACACTGACGATATCAAGGAGCTGCTCGCGCTTGGGCTACTAGATGGTGTGACCACCAATCCAAGCCTGATCGCAAAGTCAGGCCGCGACTTTATTGAAGTGGTCAAAGAGATTTGCGACCTGATCGAGGGTCCTGTTTCTGCCGAAGTGGCCGCAACTGACTATGATGCATGGTGAAAGAAGGCGATTTTCTTGCTTCATTGGCCGATAATGTCGTGATCAAATTGCCATTGACCATGGATGGTTTGAAAGCCTGTCGCTATTTCACCAATAAAGGCGTGAAAACAAACGTGACGCTTTGCTTTTCGATCAACCAGGCACTGTTGGCGGCCAAAGCGGGCGCAACCTATGTGTCGCCCTTTATCGGTCGGATCGACGATATCAATTTGGACGGCATGCAGCTGATCGAAGATATTCGCACTGTTTACGACAATTACGGCTTTGAAACTGAAA